>ERZ791821.9-NODE-9-length-246485-cov-9.169505_pt1 | contig 246485 bp, 245 predicted proteins | sample MGYA00510300_ERZ791821 | MGnify/ENA primary metagenome ERZ791821 (study PRJEB30046, sample SAMN00792034) | human gut metagenome | study: EMG produced TPA metagenomics assembly of the A metagenome-wide association study of gut microbiota in type 2... | reverse complement strand
GTGAAAGTGAATCGGCCTCCACAAGTGCTTCCGAATCCACCAGTGAATCGGAATCCGAATCAACATCAGAGTCGGAAAGCGAATCAGCTAGTGAGAGTGAGTCAACTTCCACAAGTGCTTCCGAATCCAACAGCGAATCGGAATCCGAATCAACATCTGAGTCAGAAAGTGAATCGGTAAGCAGCTCTGAGTCAGAAAGCGAAAGTGAATCAACTTCCACAAGTGCATCTGAATCCATCAGTGAATCAGAATCTGAATCAACCTCCGAGTCAGAAAGCAAATCGTTGAGTGAGAGTGAAGAATCTACTTCAATCAGCAGCTCAAACTCTGCCTCGACGTCGATTGTGGAATCAACGAGTACGTCCGCATCCACATCAGCAGTGGTTTCAGACTCGACCAGCACCTCAGCTTCCGAGTCAGCCTCGACTTCAACGTCGGTGGCCAACTCAACAAGTGAATCTGAAGCTGCTTCAACGAGTAGTTCCGCGTCAGCCAGTGCATCTGGATCAACCAGCACGTCGCTGAGTGAAAGTGAAGCATCTGCTTCGACCAGCACCTCAGCTTCCGAATCAGCCTCGACTTCAACGTCGGCGGCCAACTCAACAAGTGAATCTGAAGCTGCTTCAACGAGTAGTTCGACATCAATCAGTGCATCTGGATCAACCAGCACGTCGCTGAGTGAAAGTGAAGCATCTGCTTCAATCAGCAGCTCAAACTCTGCCTCGACGTCAATTGTGGAATCAACGAGTACGTCCACATCCACATCAGCAGTGGTTTCAGGCTCAACCAGCACTTCAGCTTCTGAGTCAGCCTCGACTTCAACGTCGGTGGCCAACTCAACAAGTGAATCTGAAGCTGCTTCAACGAGTAGTTCGACATCAATCAGTGCATCTGGATCAACCAGCACGTCGCTGAGTGAAAGTGAAGCATCTGCTTCAATCAGCAGCTCAAACTCTGCCTCGACGTCAATTGTGGAATCAACAAGTACGTCCGCATCCACATCAGCAGTGGTTTCAGGCTCAATTAGCACTTCAGCTTCCGAGTCAGCCTCGACTTCAACGTCGGCGGCCAACTCAACAAGTGAATCTGAGGCAGCTTCAACGAGTAGCTCGACATCAATCAGTACATCTGGATCGACCAGCACGTCGTTGAGTGAAAGTGAAGAGTCTGCTTCAATCAGCAGCTCAAACTCTGCCTCGACGTCGATTGTGGAATCAACAAGTACGTCCGCATCCACATCAGCAGTGGTTTCAGACTCGACCAGCACCTCAGCTTCCGAGTCAGCCTCGACTTCAACGTCGGTGGCCAACTCAACAAGTGAATCTGAAGCTGCTTCAACGAGTAGTTCCGCGTCAGCCAGTGCATCTGGATCAACCAGCACGTCGCTGAGTGAAAGTGAAGCATCTGCTTCAATCAGCAGCTCAAACTCTGCCTCGACGTCAATTGTGGAATCAACGAGTACGTCCACATCCACATCAGCAGTGGTTTCAGGCTCAACCAGCACTTCAGCTTCTGAGTCAGCCTCGACTTCAACGTCGGTGGCCAACTCAACAAGTGAATCTGAAGCTGCTTCAACGAGTAGCTCGACATCAATCAGTGCATCTGGATCGACCAGCACGTCGTTAAGTGAGAGCGAAAAGTCTGCTTCAATCAGCAGCTCAAACTCTGCCTCGACGTCGATTATGGAATCAACAAGTACGTCCGCATCCACATCAGCAGTGGTTTCAGGCTCAACCAGCACCTCAACATCAACGAATATTGCTAATTCTGTCAGCGCCTCGACATCAACCGTGACGGCTGCCAACTCAGCAAGTCAGTCAACATCTGCTAGCGTTTCTGCCAATGCAGTTGCAACAACGACCAGTACCACGGCCCGGAATCGAGTTATGGCACGGTTGGCTGCTGTATCGACGGCAACTTCGTCAACTTCAGCTAACGTCAACAATACGTCCAGCTCAATTCAGAATTCACAAAGCGCGTCAACGGCGGCTTCGCTAAGCATGATGCAGTCGGCTTCACGGAGTCAGGCAATCTATGAAAGTCTGCTTGCTTCACGTTCAAACAGTTCGTCCAACGTAATCAGCAACTCAACCTCGCTTAACAGCCAGCTTTCAGCATCCAAGAGCAATTTTGAATCGTTGAGTGCTTCAAATTCAATGAGCTTAGAGGTTTCGGCTACTGAAAGTCAGACGCTTTATGAAAGCATGTTTGCCTCACGTTCAAACAGCTCATCAAATGCAATCAGTAATTCGACTTCACTTAACAGTCTGCTTTCGGCATCTAAGAGCAACCTGGACACAGGCAGCAATTCAATTGATGGTACGACTCAGCAGAGCACCGTGGATACACTGGCAGTTGCCGATTCAATGAGTGATACGCAGACTCAGCAGCTTTCCGGTACAACGAACTCGCTTTCCGTCAGTGCAGCATCAAGTCAAACTCAGCAGCGTAATTCTGGACTTTTAAACACTTTAAAGACGATGCTAGGTTTTGGTAAACGTCAATAATTAGGCTAGAAAGTGCAGGAAAGAGATTTGCAAAGAAAAAAATTAAATGTTTCGACAAAAGAGTTCCTAAAAAAAGCGCTTTTTACGGTGATGGCAATTATTGTCTATTCATTGGGCAATCAGATACCGATGCCATTGGTTAAGATGACAGTTGAATATCAAACTATGATTCGTCATTACCATATGAGTATGCTCAGTATCTTGACTGGTGCTAATCTGCCGGATTTATCGCTGTTTTCGCTAGGATTCAGTCCTTATATGGCCGCGATGATGATTATTCAACTGCTGGTAATGATGAAATGGTCGATTGTCGAGGAAATATCACAGCGTCAATTGATGTATCTGCAAAACCTTTTGTCGCTGCTTTTTGCCTTGATTGAAGCAGCCATTATTGCCAATGGTTTTAGTCTGGCAGCCGGCAGTGATCATTTATTGAAGGTTTTGATGATTATCGTAACCTTGACGGCCGGCGCAATGTTTGTTCAATGGCTGGGCAACGTGACTACGATTTACGGTATTGGCGGTATGGTGGTTCTGATCGTCGGCAATATGCTGCATTCCAATATGAATCGCTTGGTTCTGCCTTGTCGTCAGCTGTTGAAAATGAAAAATGGAATCTGGCTGCTGGCGGCACTGATAATCGGCAGCCTGTTGATTGCCTGGCTGACGATCATTTTCCATGCGGCTCATTATGAAACCAAACAGATCCAAATCTCATTACCAAGTCAGATTGAGCCGGCTGTGTTTCCAATTGGCTTTAATTTAGGAACGATGATGACTTTTATGCTGGGGATGTCTTTTCTGGTTATTCCTTCACTGGTGGCATCGTTGTTTAAAATGCCGGCCTTTTGGAACAGTCCTAAATTTCAGATTGGCTTTGCAATCGTAATGACGTTTTTAATTGACTATTTTTTTGCATTTGTCATGCTTAGTCCACGTCAAATCGCAAAGGGTATGCGCCATAGCGGCAATTACCTGCTTGGTGTGGAAATTGGCAAGCCAACACGACGTTTCATTAGACGACGCTTGAGTCTGTTTAACTTTTTCAGTGCTTTGGTTTTGGGATTATTGGTTGGGCTGCAGGTCGCGGGCAGCCTATTAGCTCCTAAGATCTGGCAGCCACTGTATGCATTGCCAATTTCAATCGTAATGATGGTACTGTTTATGGAATCTCTGGTTGAAATACTTAATGAGTTGACGATTCCTAAACGCTATCAGAAGCTTAAAGAAGGGATCTTAAAAAGCGTATGAAGTATTTTGTTCCGTCTTGGCATCTTGATATTAGTGACTGGGCCTCCACTCAGCAAATTATTACCTTTGATGATGCAATTGGCAATATGCGCATCATGAATCACGCTGATGAAGATTACGGCTTGATCATTGGGGACTATAAACCGCAATTGATTACGCAGCTAAACGCGGAAGGTGTTGCACCCACTGATACGCTGGCGGCCTTCGATTGGATCCAGGATACTGCTTTGCAAGACAACAGCCGAATCGTGGATATCCAGGACTTTAACTGGCCTAAGGGAACTTATTTTGAGTATGGACCGTTCAGTGTAGATGCCATTTGCAATGATGAACATATCGCGCGTCTTTTATTCAATAATATTGGCCAGATTCTGCGGATTGAGCGGTGGCAAAACGGCTATCATCAAGAAGATATTATTATGGATACGCGTGGCTTTGTCTCAAGCATCCAAACGTTTGATAAGCAGGGCCAACTGCAAAAAACGATCTTCTTTAATCTGCATGGTGAATGGCGCGTAATTGAGGATGTCAAAACTGGTCGCTGTCATATCAATTCACGGTATCAAGGCGATTTTACCCAGTCAGATTATGCCAGCCGTCACGATTTGATCAATGAAGCAATTGCAAATTTAATCCAAAAACGACTTGATAAGGATAGCGACCAGATCGTCTTAACAGCTGATGATCGGCAAATAATCGACTTAAAACAGTTTAATGGCTTTAAAACGATTATTCAGGCGAGTCAATGGCATGCTAATGATCGCTTTTGGAAGCCGATGAATGGACGGACTGATTTAACGATCGTCACGGATTCAGAGGCCGCGGATCGCCATGTACATAAAATCATGGGCGATCAAATTGAGACCAATCTGCTGCCAACGTTTGCCTCACAGTTCAGTCTTGGTCATAGCGATGAATACACAACCCAGACGATTCTGCTGTTTGTCAGTGAGCAGACGACGATGTTGAATTTAAGAAAAGGCTTAGCTCAGCTCATGGAAATGGTTGATCAAAATCAAAACAGCGAGCGGCTGCAGATTGCAGCCTATGATGAGCGGTTATTGAGTCAGGCTCGACAAATCGCTCAAGAAATTGCTCAAGAACATCCCCGGCTTTTGATTGATCCAGAAGAAGAGCAGATGACGTCCAATCCTGATTTGGTTGATAAAGATATTGACCCACGAATGGAAAAACAGCAGCATTGGCAGCCGATACCGATCTACACCAGAAGGATCGTGCAGACGACCGACTTGCTGCAGCTGTTGGATCAAGTTCGCGTAGTCGTGGATCTGGGCAACAACCCGGATTCATATGTTCAGATGGCTTCAATCAGTGTTGGTCTGCCGCAGATCAATCTGATCAAAACCGACCTGGTAAGAGATCATGAAAATGGTTTACTGCTTGCCAACGTTGCTGATCTAACCGCAGCTCTGCAGTTTTATTTAGGCAGCATGGAGAACTGGAACCGAGCACGGGTTGACGCGGTTCAGCAGATCAACAATTATTCAGGAAAACGGATTTTGCATAATTGGCAATTGCTTTGGAAGAGGTGTGCACGTTTTGAAGCTTAACGTTTTACAGCTTGGAAAAAATAATTGGCAGACGGCCTATCAGATTCCAGCTGCTTTGAACTGGCATTTTAACGATCTGAGTTTTTTAGAAGATCCTAAAGCCCGGCTGCAGCTGATAATCATTTCAGAATCCGTAACCTTAGCGCCGACTGACTGGCAACTTTTACAGCAGCGTACCGATCCATATAACGTCATTCAGACTAAAGATTTGGCGATTGAAGACGATCATCTGGCAGTCTTTCTGCAAAAAATGGCGGCACGGCAGCTGACTATGCCGATTCAAGAGTTTATCAACAATATTGAGCATTACTTTTTTGTTGGCCAACAGGGTATCAGTCTGACACCGGCGGCATTGATGTTTGATACCAAGTTTCGCGATGTGATTCATTATGAAGATTCATCTTGCGTGGAGGTTCAGATTCATACGCCGGATTGGCAGCCACTGGCCAGTTCGCGAAAGAATATCTACGTTGATCCGGGTCGTCAATTGGAGGTTTGGCCCCAGTTTCAAAAAGATGCCGATGTGGAGCTGAAATATCGATTTGCCGTTGTTTATGGTGAGGAACGACGCGTTTTTGAATTTACCGAAGAACAGCTCAAGAGTCCGCAGATCGTTGACACCAAGATTTCCAATGGTCATCAATACATCACGATGGCCGTCTATGTCCGCGGCTACGGTCGATTAAGTCTGGGCAACGTGGAGTATCGGTGGACGCGCTATGGTTTGGGGACCTATCTGAATGGGGGACAGAGCTTAGTCGATCCCAAGACGAGAGAAGAATTGGCCTATTACTTTAATCCTGGCGATCTTAAACCGCCGCTATGCGTATACTTTGCCGGCTATCACTCCAAAAAAAGCTTCGAAGGATATTTCATGATGCGTCGCTTAAATGCGCCATATCTGCTGATTACCGATTCTCGGTTGGAAGGTGGCCAGTTTTATACGGGCGAGTATTTTAATCAGGCCATCCCTAAAGTAATCGATCGGCATCTGCAGAAACTGGGCTTTACGCGTCAGCAGCTGATTCTATCGGGAATTTCGATGGGAACGTATGGTGCGCTTAAATTTGGCGCTTTGATGGGCGTGCATGAGGTGATCGCAGCTAAGCCATTGGTGCATCTGGACTCAATTGCTACGCGCAGTCGTCTGGCCCGTCCCGATGAATTTGAGACGGCATTTGATATCAAACGCGCCATTGAGGCAGACGGACAAGCCATTGATGATGAGATGCTTTTGCGGCTGATGGATCAGCAGGACCTGACCAAAACCAATTTCAGCATTGCCTATATGGAAAACGATGATTATGATCCCACGGCTTTTGCTGATCTAAGCCGCCATTTACTGACTCGGGCCAATCGCTTGAACAGCTATAGTCTGCCCGGACGCCACAATGATGACAGCGCGGGAATGCTGCAATGGTTTTTGATGCGCTATCGTCAGATTCTGCAGCATGATTTTGGGAGGTGAGCCGATGCAAATTATCAACTATATCTACTGGCTGCCGCAAAATGACACCACCTATCGTTATGGCTCACGGATCGATGTCTACGACAATCAAGTGATCCATTTTGAAAACGAGTGGATGGCACCAGGACGAGCAATGATTACTTGGTATTCAACGGTTAACTATCAAGCCAGCCGTTTTGTGCCCCAGCTGCCGATTCTGCGTGGCGGGGTTGAGTATCGCATCAAGGCCAAGTACATTGCCAAACCGGCTGATTCGGTAATGCTGCGAATCATTTTTTATAACATTCAAGGCGAGATCATCGACCAGAAAATCACGCATGGCTATCAGCTCAACTTTACCTATCCGTACGCGGCGACCCGCTATGAGGTGCAGCTGATTAATGGCGGCTGTCGTTCAATTACCTTTTGGCGGCTGGAACTGACGCATGCCTTTACTGAGCAGACCGGCAATCTGATGTTTTATACGCCTAAAAAAATCGATGCCGAACAGCCAGTCAACATTATGTTGCTGCGCTCGCTTAGAACGGCAATGATTCCAAGTGAAGAGATCGATAAGAGTCATGACGTACCGAACCTTTCGCTGATGATGGTTGCCTGGCAGGAGATCGATCAGGTTGACAGTGAGCTGCTGACTTATTTTGAAAATCTAAAAGAACGTCGCATAAACTTTATCAGTACGGCTCACCGCTTAAATCCAGTCGTACGCAAATTGGTTAAGAAAAGTCCTTATTGGCGAGGCTGGCTGATTGACGCGGATGTTATGCTGACTGACTATCGACTGAGCAATTATGAAATGACCGGCAGTGAGGGCCATTTCTTTAAGCACTTGGAATTAGTACCAATTCAAGAGACGCTGGATCAGATTAAAGATGAATTAAAGAGGTGAGAACGACGGCATTTTCATTTGAACTGCAGCGCGCCAGGCATATCTTGACCAAAGTGAATGCCTTGGCGCCAATGATGCGGGAAATGAGCGATCAAGAACTGCAGGCGCAGACCCCGCGCATGCGTAAAATGCTTAAGGGCGGCAAATCCTTAAACAGTCTGCTGCCAATGGCGTTTGCAACGGCGCGTGAGGCAGCCAGGCGCGTCTTGGGGATGTATCCTTATGACGTACAGGTGATCGGGGCCATTGTTCTTCATCATGGCTGGATTGCCGAGATGAAGACCGGGGAAGGCAAGACGCTGACCGCGGCCCTGCCTCTTTATCTCAACGGTTTAACCGGTAAAGGCGCGATTTTGGTGACGCCCAGTCGCTATCTGGCTCAGCGTGACCAAGAAGAATTGAGCGTCCTGTATGAATGGTTGGGATTGACCTGCAGCCTGGGTTTTGATCCCGATGATGAGTCGGGCAATCAGGCCACCGTTGCCGACAAGCGAAAATGGTATCAAGCCGATATTTTGTACACGACTGGCAGTACGCTGGCCTTTGACTATTTATTCAACAATCTGGCTTCGCGGCCTGAAGATCAGTATCTGCGTCCTTATAACTATGCGATCGTTGATGAGGCCGATGCGGTGTTTTTAGATGGGGCTAATTCGCCAATGGTGGTTGCCAGCAAGCCGGAACTGCAGTCAAATCTTTATCGCTTGACTGACGAGTTCGTGCGCAGCTTGGAGTCAGGAACCGATTATCGCCGCAGCCGGAACCATAAATCAGCCTGGCTGACGCATCAAGGTGTTTTAAAGGCACAGCAATGGTTCAGAATTGACGATCTGTTCAATGAGCAGCATCGTGAATTGTATCGGCATATCAGCTTGGCTCTGCAGGCGCATTTTGTTCAGCAGCGTGGGCACGACTATCTGGTTGAGGATGGCGAGGTGGTCTTGCTGGACGAAGCCAATGGCCGCTTGATGCGCGGAATGAAGGTCAATACTGGGATTCAGCAAGCCGTTGAACAAAAAGAGGGCGTCAAGATTTCTGATAATCGGCAAGCCGTTGCTTCCATTACCTATCAAGGCCTGTTTCGGCTGTTTAACAACGTTGCTGGAATGACAGGGACCGCGCGCATTGCTGCCGATGAATTTATTGACGTCTATAAGATGAAAGTCGTCCAGATTCCGCGACACCGCAAAAATATTCGCAAAGACCATCAGCCGCGCGTCTATCTTACGACCAGCGAAAAACTGATTGAAGCGATCAAGCTGGCCGAAAAGCTGCATCAAAAAGGTCGGCCGATTCTTTTGATTGCCGGATCGGTTGAAAACTCCGAAATCGTTTCTGAGATCTTGTTAAATCGCGGAATTCCGCATAACATTCTGAATGCGCGCAACGAAGCCAATGAAGCCGCGATTATTAAAAATGCTGGACAAAAAAATGCCGTAACCGTGTCAACCAACATGGCGGGGCGCGGTACCGACATTAAGCTTGGCCCAGGCGTTGCCAAATTGGGTGGTCTGGCCGTAATTGGTACTGAAATGCTTGACCCGCGCGTTGCTGAGCAGCTGCAGGGGCGAGCCGGCCGCCAAGGAGATCCTGGCGACAGCTGGTTTTTCATTTCGCTGGAAGACAATTTTGTTTCGCAAAACAGCAGTCCCGTGATTCGCAAATACTATCGGCGTCATATCAAGTATTTTAACCCGCAGGCCAGGCCACAGCGTCTGCACAACCCTCGTATTTTGCTGTCTTTGCTGCTTTTACGCGATAAGGTCATGGTCAGTCAGCGTCAGACCCGCGCGCGAATGTATAGTTATGAGAACAGTATGCGCTTGGAGCGAACGGCCTTTTATGAATCGCGGGATGCCATCATGAACGCTGATGACTATCGCAAGACCGCGCTTAACTGGATAGAACACGGTTTTGACGTGATTTTAAGCAAGCGTTCAAGCTGGGATTATGGTCATCTAAAGGCAATGGTTAATCATTGGATAACTTATGATGATGCCCAGATTCCTGCTGATTTAAATTATCAGAATCTGGCAGCCGTCAAAAGCTATCTAATGCGCCGGACCAATGAGATTTTGGATCAGATTGAAGACTCAATTGCTGATTCCAAGCAGATTGATCAGTTTTATCGTTCGGCACTGCTTAAGGCAATGGATGACTGCTGGGTTGACCAGGTGGCTTATCTTGGCTATTTAAAAACGCTGGTTCAGCCGTGGACACTGCTGCAGCGCAATCCAATGGCGGTTTATCATGAAAAAGCGTATGATCGTTTCAAACAAATGATTGATGCGGTTACTCAAGAAGCGATTCGCAACCTGTTGTTAAGTACGGTAGCCTTGAACGAAGATGGTGAGGTCGTTGTATATTTCGTTTAGACTATCATTTGAAAATCAAAATGATTAGGGAGCTGATTTTAGATGGCAACACGCAGAATCAATCACCATGGGTCCGACGATTCACTTGACAATGTCGTCGAGCAGCATGCCAACAAGCGGCTCAAAAAAATTCAAGAAGAACAGGCTAAGGCTTATGAAAGAGGTCATCACCATTCAGGCCTGCCGCGCTTCTTTATGAATCTGGTCGTGATCATTGCCGTCGTGCTGATGATTATGATGATGTTTTGGAAGTAGCTGCATGGCAGATCAGCTTGGCGATTTTAATCAAAACCATTAAAAAATTAAAAAACTACTTGCAAAAAACTAAAAATGGATTAAAATAAAAAACAATCAAACAGTTTTGAAAAACCATGAGAAAGACGAGTAGCTGTTTTCATTCGTAAAGTGAGCCAAGGATAATGGGAACTTGGCCGACCCTGATGCAGCGAAAAACACTTCCCCGCGTTGCTGACCCAAATGGATTCGTCCAAAGTAGGCTCAGACGTTTTCGACACGTTACAGTCGATGGAGCATGTTTGTGCTCTGATCAAAGCGGTCTGGATATCTCTGGACAACTTGGGTGGCACCGCGGAATAAAGCCTTTCGTCCCATGAAACTACGGGGACAAAAGGCTTTTTATTTTGCCCTCAAGTCTAAGTTTCAAGGAGATTTTTATTATGAGTCTGATTATTCCAGAACACTATGATCCAAAGCTGTCAGTCCGTGAGACCGAAGCCGCTATTCGCTACATTCGTGAAACCTTCCAAGATGAGATTGGTCGTGAATTGAACCTGCAGCGGATGAGTGCACCAATGTTCGTTGAAAAGAAAACTGGTTTGAACGATAACCTAAACGGGGTTGAACAGCCGGTTTCATTCACGATGAAGGAACTGCCAGGCGAAACGATTGAAGTCGTGCACTCGCTGGCTAAGTGGAAACGCTATGCTTTAAAGAAGTACGGCTTTGGGATGCATGAAGGCCTCTACACCAACATGAACGCCATCCGCAAAGATGAAGATCTGGACAACTTCCACTCTATTTACGTTGACCAATGGGACTGGGAAAAGGTGATCGCTAAAGAAGAACGAACCGAAGAAACCTTGAAGGCTACGGTCCGCAAAATCTTTAAGGTTATCAAGCATATGGAACATGAAGTCTGGTATAAGTTCCCGCAAGCCGTTCATCATCTGCCAGACGAGATCCACTTCGTTACGACGCAGGAATTGGAGGATCGCTGGCCAGATCTGACGCCAATGGAACGCGAAGATCGGATTGCCAAGGAACTCGGCTGTGTCTTTGTTATGAAGATCGGTGACAAGCTGCGTCGTTCCGGCAAGCCTCATGATGGTCGCGCCCCTGATTATGATGACTGGTCTTTGAACGGCGACATTATCTTCTGGTATGAACCGCTTGACTGCAAGTTGGAAGTATCCAGCATGGGGATTCGGGTTGATGAGGATGCAATGCGCTACCAGCTTAAGGAAGCCGGCGAAGAAGCTCGTGCCGAACTGCCATTCCACAAGATGCTGTTGAACCATGAACTGCCATACACGATTGGTGGCGGGATTGGTCAGTCACGGCTGTGCATGCTGCTGTTGGGCAAAGCACACGTTGGCGAGGTTCAGGCAAGCATCTGGCCAGAAGACATGCGGGAAAAGTGCGAAAAAGCTGGCATTCAACTGCTGTAATCAAGCGGTGTCGTGCTGAATCTAGTTTTTCAACTGCTATCAATAAGCGGTTTGGCATCGTGGGCAGCAGATTGGTGATTGCGATATTTGCATTCTGATTGGATCAGTCTTATTTGCGGACGAACTTCCTAACCTCAGTATCACTTTCTCAGAGTCAGCAGAACAGGACTGAGCTAATTTGAAATGTAAAATGCCAATGATCAATGTGTGAAATGGCGAAACCGTAAAACCGAGATACAGAAGGGATGATCCTGACTGTATCTCGGTTTTTTTGTTTAACGTCAAACGGCTCGTACCGGGAAAGAAATGGTGATCATCATGTATTATGCAAATAATTTTGGGAGTGTAAAATATTTTGTGTAAATTTCTAAATTAAATTGAAAAAGGGAAAGCCTTCCCTGTATGATTAAATCGCTAAACACAATCAAAACGGAGGCTTTCCCTATGAACCAGTTTAACAAAGAAATTCTTGACGCGCTATCTTCTGACTCTAAAACATCATTAAAAGATGTCTTTCGCAATCAGTTAGAACAAACCGTCAATACATTACTTCAAGAAGAATTGTCGGCAGTCTTAGGCTACCAACCCTATGAGCGTAACGACAGTTCCGCTCATGGGGACAACGCCAGAAACGGATCGTATCAGCGAACCATCGATACTGAATTTGGACCAATCAATATTACGGTTCCGCGCGATCGTAAGAATAAATTTCGTAACGCTTTATTCGAACCATATTCACGGCGGACAGATACTCTGGAATCGATGATCATTAAAATGTATTCCAAAGGCATCACGACTCGTGAAATAGCTGATTTAGTTGAGCGCATGTATGGCGATTACTATTCACCAACTACCGTTTCAAATATTACTAAGCAAGTTGGCAACTTGGTTGAAGAGTTTCATAACAGGACCTTTAAGCACTCACAGTATGTTTGCGTGTTCTTAGACGCTACTTATATTCCGCTCAAGCGCGGAACTGTTGAGCGCGAAGCGGTTAATATCGCGATTGGAATTCGTAGTGACGGCGGTAAAGAAGTCTTAGACTTCTCGGTAGCACCAAACGAAAATGGTGAAGCATGGCGTGAACTACTTGAAAGTTTACGCAATCGAGGAATTGAACAGGTTCAGTTATTCATCGCCGATGGTTTTATTGGGCTCGAAAATGTGATTGCAGAAATTTATCCAACTGCTAAGTTTCAGCGCTGCTTAGTCCATGTGCTTCGTAACCTCACATCACATGTGCGAAAAAGCGATATGCGAGATTTGATGAGCGAATTTAAAGAAATTCGCCAATCTGAATCACTTGAAGAAGCAAAACAAGCTTTAGATAACTTCATTTTGAAATGGAAAAGCAAATATAGCAACCAGATGCGAAAATTGGGTAAGTTAAGTAACTTATTCACCTTCTACGAATTTCCGCCAAGCATTCGGGCATCAATTTACTCAACAAATTTGATTGAAGCTTTCAACAAAAAGTTGAAGAAGAAAATTCGCCAGAAGGAGCAGTTTCCAAATGAGGATGCCCTTCAATGATTCGTGACAACTCAAATTCTAGAATACAATGACAAGTTCGAAGAACGAGCACATCGTGGATTTCGAGGAAGCAAGGATACCTTGGATTCCATGTTTATTTAAGTAAGCATTTCATACAAAGAAGGATTTTCAAAAGTACACAAAATTATTGACACTCTCATAATTTTGCATAATACATATGACAAAAATCTTATTACCTACTATTTTGGCAAAAGGCATTAATAGTAGGTAAAGTCGCGCCGGTCGAATATACATTTGCCTACTTTCCGCGAAAAACCAAGGAATAGTAGGTAGTTTCCGGGCTGACAGCTTATCAAACCTGATTTTCTTCACAAACTGACGAGTAGCTCATTCTCTCATGGCTGTTTGGCTAATAGTAATGATGAGTGGTTAATGATACTCATAATGTGTCATGGAGCAGGATTTCACCTGTCAAATATTGCGAGTAAAATTACCGCGTTGGTATGATCTGCTTTAGCTTTTGGAGACAGCGAGTAGTCAATCACGATATGGATGCCATTAAAATGGTTGCAATTAATTTTGACTTTTACATCAGCGGTTTAAGATTGCCGGTAACTGAATCAGATGAAAGCAGGTGCGATCGGGTTTCGGCAAGTTTTGGGATAATGTCAGCGTACTAGTTGGATGTGTTTCATAATTAGCGTGTCCAATTGCAGCAGCTGATAAAACTGCTTTTAGCCCGTCTTTTCGTTAACGCGGCAAACCAATAAAAACTGCCGAGCTGATTATCAACTCGGCAGTTTTCTTCATATTTATTATGCTTTTGGTCCGTGACCAGGCTGCCATTTGAGACCGATACCTGAAAAACCGCTCAAGATTGAGAAGAGTGGCGATAACAGACTAAACAGGGTGAATGGCAGGAATTCCAATACCGGGACACCCAGGGCAGAGGCGACGAATGAACCGGCCACGCCCCAAGGAATCAGGTAGTTGATGACGCTGCCACCATCTTCCAGCGTCCGACTCAATGCCAACGGGGAAAGACCAATGCGCTTAAAGGCTGGCTTGAAGGCATTCCCAGGCAGGATGACGGAAAGGTACTGCTCGCCGACGAACAGGTTGACGCCGATTCCCGCAAAGATCGTTGCCGTAATCAGACGGCCTGGCTTGTTTAATTTAGCTACTAAAGGCTTCATGGCGCTTTCAATGATTCCCATATGCATCAAGATCCCACCAAGGGCCAAGGTCATGATGATCAAAGAAACGGTGCCCATCATACTGGAGATGCCGCCCCGGGTCAGCAGCGCGTCGACGGCCTTGTTGCCAGTCTTGGAGACAAAGCCGCTTTCGATCAAGGTGGCAAATTTAGCGACACCCAGCTGTGGGTTGTTGATAAAGATCATCACGGTTGAAACGATGATATTTAAAAACAGGGTGGGGATGGCTGGCAGTTTTTTCCAGGCACAGACAAACATTAAAATAATTGGCAGTGCTGCCCACCAGGAAACGGCAAAATGCTTAGTCAGAGTCGAACTTACTGAAGCGATGCTGGCAAGTGACGTTCCCTTGTTGCTTTGACCCAAGAAGAAAAAGACGATCAGGGAAACCAAGAAGGCGGGGATGGTGGACCACATCATATTGTTAATGTGATCAAATAAGTCGTCTTCAGCAACAGCCGAGGCCAGGTTGGTCGAATCCGAAAGCGGCGACATCTTATCACCAAAAACGGCACCGGAGATAATGGCCCCCGCCGTTAAAGCTGGGTTAACGCCTAAGGTTGATCCCATCCCAAACAGGGCGATTCCTACGGTTGAGATGGTGGTGAAGCCAGAGCCAATGGCCAGTCCGACCAGCGAGCAGACAATGAAGACCGATGGCACGAAGAAACGAGCACTGATTAAATGAAAGCCCAGGACCATCAGTGAAGGAATAATTCCGGCTTGAATCCAAACGGCAATCAAAGTCCCAATCAGAATAAAGATAAAGATGGGAATGATGGCAGTTGAGATTCCCTTGGTAATTCCTTTCATAATGTCATCCCAAGATACGTGGCGCAGGGCCAGCCAGAAGACCAGGAACGCGATCACGGTCAAGACCGGTACCTGTGGTGAAAGACCGAAGCCAATTACGCCACTGCCCAAGATGATCAACATAATCAACAGGATTGCAACAGATTCTTTAAATTCAATTTTCTTAGTCATATTATCGACACCTCATGTTTTTAAGCTGATTTGTTTAACGGCATTTGGATTGCAGATAATGACGATAATATCGTTTCATAATTTTCTCCCCCTCGAGCAATAAAAAAGGCGCTCCGACTAGATTAAATCTAATCGGGACGCCTAAACGTGGTACCACCCAACTGAAAAGAGTCAATAACAGCTTTTCACTCTTGCCAGTTGCTAACGGTACCGGCCCAATCCGTACGGGCTTATTTTGTCGGGTATTTCGCAACAGACACCCTGTCCGGTTCGCATCGACCACCGGTTTTCTGAACGCTGAGGTGCAGCTCTACTTGACGACCACTCGTAAATTTCGTTGGCATTAATATATCACTTAAAAAAATGAATAGCAAGCAAAATTCTGATGATTTTTTAATTTCATTTTAATCAAAACGCTTTCACAATGAAGATTAAAAAGTCGCTGGATCCAATTATTGGCGCGCTTTATAATGAAACTAATCTATGCAAAAAGGAATCAGTAAACATGACCAAAAAAATATATGTTGTGGGAGCTGCCATTTTAAATGAGCAACACCAGATTTTAGCAAGCAAACGCAGTGATGATCGGATTTTAGGCGCATTGTGGGAGTTTCCTGGAGGCAAGATTGAGCCGGGCGAGGATCCTCAAACAGCCTTAAAGCGTGAGTTAAGAGAAGAATTCAATGATCAGATTGAAGTTGGACGCCAAGCCGCGCCAACCGCCATCAAACAATATGATTTTGGCGAGATTCATTTGACGGTTTATTATGCCAAACTGGATACGCATCATTTTGATCTGATTGCTCATAGTCAAGTTAAATGGTGTGATCAAGCAGAGCTGATGCAGCTGCACTGGGCCGACGCCGACTTGCCGATTGCCAAAGCCATTGCCCAGGCTGAGCTGGGAAAGGCGGCGTTTTAACAATGGCTGGCGTTGACTACGGTAAGATTTTAAAACGCTTGCAGAAAGGCGATAGTGATCAGCTGGTAGAAGAGATTCATGGCTCATTATTGAATGGTTATGTTGATCAAGATGAATTTGCCACGGTTGGCGATCTCGGCCCTAAGCTGCTGACCAATCAAGCGGGTAACCAGATCTGGAATCAGCTGCGTCACGAATTGCAGACTTGCCGCAGTTATATTTTCGCGGTGGCTTTTGTGACGGACGCAATGATTTCATGCTTAAAGCCGGTCTTCAAACAACTGGCTGATCATGGTGTCCAGGGCCGCTTATTGACTTCTGACTATCTGTACTTTAATCAACCCAAGGCCTTTAATGAGCTGCTCAAGATTCCAGGCTTGACGGTTAGAATTGATAAGGTGGACGGGTTTCATCAAAAAGGCTATATTTTTCAACACGACGGCTATCAGACGATCATCATCGGCAGTGCCAACCTGACTGAGAACGCCTTGATGCGCAACTATGAGTGGAGTCTGCAGGTCAACTCGCTGAACAATGGCGACATCACGCGGCAAGTCAGTGAAAATATCGAGGATGAATGGCGAAATGCGCAGCCATTGACCGACCAATGGATTGCGCAGTACCAGCTGGTTTATCAAAAGAATCATCAAGCAGCGCAGACCGTAGCGAAGATGGTTAAAAATGGTCAGCCAGAGATCAATGATGAGCGAATCGAACCTAATCAGATGCAAAAAGATGCTCTGGCACAGATTGCTCAGCTGCGTGAAGCCGGCAAGGATCGTGGCCTGGTGATTTCAGCAACGGGGACGGGGAAGACCTACTTGGGTGCGTTTGATGTTCGCAATGCCAAGCCAAAGCGGATGCTGTTTTTAGCCCATCGTGAAGAAATTCTGCGCAAATCAGCCCGCAGCTTTCAAAAAGTCATTGGCGGTCCTAAGGAAAATTATGGCCTGTATACGGGAAACGTACATGAAAAAGATGCCAAGTATTTATTTGCTACAGTGCAGACCTTACAAGATGATGCGCATTTACAAGCATTTTCGCCAACTGAATTTGACTACATCCTGGTTGATGAGGTTCATCATGCTGGGGCCAGCTCATATCAAAAAATCATGCAGTATTTTAAGCCTAAATTTTATTTAGGGATGACGGCGACTCCAGAGCGGAATGACGATTTCAGCATTTTTGAGCTGTTCGACTATCATGTTGCCTACGAAATCAGACTGCAGCAGGCTCTTGAAGCTGATATGCTATGTCCGTTTCATTATGTGGGCATCAGCGATTATCAGTTTGCCGATGCCAAGGTCAATGAAACAATTGCCAGCTATCAAAATGCCGCCAGCCATCATAAAAAAGAGGTTCAGGCAATCGAGCATCTGACCAGTGCGGAACGGGTGCACTATATTTTGCAGCAGACGGAATACTATGGCTATTCTGGTCCCAAGCTGCATGGGCTGATCTTTTGTGCGACGGTGCAAGAAGCCAACCAGCTGGCAGCGGAACTAACCAGACAGCATCATCCAGCTAAGGCACTGGCCGGCGCGGATTCAATGAGCGTTCGGCAGCAGGTGGTCAAGGAACTGGAAGATGGTGTAATCGAATATATTGTGACAGTTGATCTGTTCAATGAAGGGATTGATATTCCATGCGTCAATCAAGTGGTTTTTCTGCGCAGCACCAATTCCAGCATCGTCTACGTTCAGCAGCTCGGTCGGGGTCTGCGCAAAGCCCAAAACAAAGACTATGTTGAGGTGTTGGATTTTATCGGCAACTACAAGAACAGCTACATGATCCCAATTGCCTTGACGGGGGATGCCTCGTATTCCAAAGACAGCGCGCGGGAAACCGTTGAGATTGAGCCAACGATTGGGCTGTCAACGATTGCGTTTGATGAGATTGCCAAGGAGCGGATCTACCAGTCGCTGCGCCAGGTTAAGCTGGATGACATGCGCAAGTTGCGGATGGTTTACCAAAATATGAAGCAGCGAGTAGGACGCGTGCCGCTGCTGGCTGACTTTATGGCTGCCGATTCAATTGATTCTGAGATTTTAGCCAATAAAAAGAAGAATTACGCGCAGTTTTTGATTGGCGAAAAAGAACCAGTTGAGATCAATGACTATGAAAATCGCCTATTGACTTTTTTGGACGCGGAACTGTTAAATGGCAAGCGGCGTCATGAACTGATCTTATTGGATGATCTGTTGAATCAGGCAACGGTTACGGAAAAAGAACTCAAGCAGCAGCTAAAAGCGGCCGGCTGTCTGGTTGATGAGGCAACGCTGGCTTCGATGCGGCGCGTTTTGGATCTAACCTTTTACAACAAGAATGCGGCGCCGTCTCGTGCTGATTATGGCGGCCGCCCAATCGTAATATTTGATCAGGCAGCGCGGATCTATCGGCTAAATGAAGAGCTGCGCAATTCATTAAAAAACGATGCGTGGTTCAGCCGCCTTTGGCAAGATGGCATCAAGACCGGGCTTTTGCGGGCCAAACGCTACCAAGCAGATCAGCGGTTTACGCTGGGCGAGAAGTACACGCGTAAAGACGTCATGCGCCTGATCAACAATGTGGTCAATACAACCGCGCAAAATATTGGCGGCTACTTTTTTAATGAGCATGATGGCGTGATTTTTGTCACCTACCATAAGGCTAAAAACATCAGCCGCTCGATTCAGTATGAGGATCAATTCTTAAATGATCACGTCATGCACTACTTTTCTAAGGGCAATCGGCGCCTGGACAGTCCTGATGTCAAGAAGTTTATGGATGGCAATCGGCAGCTGGCACTCTTTGTCAAAAAATCAGATGCTGATGACGACAAGACTTTTTATTATCTAGGCACGTGTCGCTACATGCCGGGATCGGCCCGACAAGAGCAGCATGACGGCAAGCCAATCGTTTCCATGAACTTAGAGCTTGATCAGCCAGTTTCTTACACGCGCTATCATTCGTTGATTGACTAAAATAAATTAAAATCGCACTGCTCAATTAATGAAGCGGTGCGATTTTTGGGTGTAATTAGATAATAGAATCAGTCGACAGGCACAGCCAATTGGGCAAGCAAGTGATTAAGCTGCGATCATTCAGGCTGGTGGGCGTCTAGATAGTCGTTTAGTTCGGCGTTTTGAATATCGGTAATAAACATGTGTCCTGGCGCGTGAGTGATTACCAAAGGCAGCTTGGCGTTTTCGATTGCTGCTTGTGGAGTTACGCCACATGGCCAAAAGACTGGCACTTCGCTTGGCTTGATCGTGTCAGCATCGCCATAGTCCGGATGATTAAGGTCAGAGATGCCAATTGCAGCTGGATCGCCAATTTGGATCGGCGCCCCATGAACGTTAGGCATCTGGGCCGTAATCTGGCGGGCCAGCTGAGCTTTAGCCGGCGACATAGGCCGCATTGAAACCACCATGGGACCTTTGAAACGGCCGACGGGATTGGTCATTACGCTCGTTTTGTACATGGGAACGTTGTGCTTTTCAGTCAGATGACGAATCTCAATGCCGGCTTTGAGCAGGGCTTCTTCAAACGAAAAAGAGCAGCCAATCAGAAAGCCAACCATATCCGTCTGCCAATACGGAGTGGCATCGGTAATCTCTTTAGTAAAATGGCCGTTTTCATAGAGACGGTAACGCGGAATATCCGTACAGATGTTGGCGTGCCGTGCAATCGTCTTGGTCAAGGGTGTTTGTTTGACGGTTTCCAACAGCGGACAGGCTTGCGGATTTTGCCGAATCCATTCACGAAAGTCATGCGCATAGATTTGCGGCAGAATTACCAGATTGGCTTGCGCGTAGCCGGCTGCCATTCCAGCAGTTGGAAAATCGATTTGCCCAGCACGAATCTTTTGCCGGACCTGAGCCGGTGTTTGCTGGATGTAGGGCCGAATATCAAAAGCGGGCATGTATTTCACCTCTTGGATTATATAATGATGTGAAGATTAGATTTGCATTAAATGATAGCTGTTAGATGATCATTTGCAAACCTATTTTGCTGCTAAACTGGCTAAATTAAGCAATCAGACTCTGAAACTTAACTCAGTCGGCTCTTGGTAAACGCGATAGTTAAAAATAACACGCGGCTGTTTTGGACAAGCCATGGTTATTGGCCATTCAAACGACCAGCTGCATAAGTAATGCATTTAAAAAAGAGTCGGCAGAAACTGCCGGCTCTTTTTAATCATAATTTTTTGACAGTTGTGGATTCGACCTGGATGATCTGTGGCTGCGCATAGTCGAAGCGATGGTCAGTACGGTGGTCATGCCATTTCACGATCCCGATCAGAATCAAGATAATGACGATTGTATAGAGCAGGGCCGAACGACTGGAAGGATGATCGACCATGGCCGCGCTGCGATACCAACGAAACAGCCAGGCCAGCATGCTATAGACCAGAATTCCGCAGACCACGGCAAAAATAATGGCCCACATAAACGTCGTGGCCATCGCCATAACGATTCCCGCGGCGATTAAAAATAAAACCATCAAAATGATGAACAGGCACATTTAAAAATCCTCCTTGTTGTTCGACCAGCCAGGCAGCGGTACGTCGATTACGCGCGGCGGCTGATTTAATTGACAGGCAACAGCTTGACCGATCCCCAGTCCGCTGACGGTGGCGACTAATTGTGCATCCAGATTGAGACTGCTGATTTCTTCGGGACTGGCCAGATGGTGAACCAGCAGATTAGGAAACTGAGAGCGCAGTTTGGCTGGCAGGTCCAATGGTGATTGCGTGGTTAGAATCATGTTTAGTCCAACCTTGCGACCTTCACGCAGAACCTGGAAAATCCCGTTTTCAGCCAGCTTGGTCTCATTAGCTGGGAGATAGCGGTGGGCCTCATCAATTATAATATTGACGGAAAAAGCCGCGTTATGCTGCAGACGGTGCTCCAGAATCCGTTTCATTAAAAGTGAGATGACGGCCCGTTGACCAATCGCGAGCGTCTTCAGAGTGGAAAGGTCGATTACCAGCGTTTTGTGGGCGCTGCGCTGATTTAAAAACATCTGCAGCACGAAATTGAGCTCGGTTTTAACCTGTTGAGGCTGATGAATCGTACCGAACAATTCCCGTACTGCCAAACTGGCCAGTAATTCTCTTAGCTGAATGATTTTGGGCCATTCTGCCGCAATCAGCTGTCGGTCATAGGTCTGGCCAAGCAGCTGATAGTCGGCACGCTGATCGTCATATGGGATCACCAATTCTTCAATTAACTGGTCGGGCAGCAGCTGAACGGCATATGATTTTGACCAGCGACCAAGTTTTTCCAGTTCCTGCTGGTGAGCAGCGATTGGCTGGCTGATGCGCTGATAGCAGCCGGACTGATTCCGCAGATTGTTTTGAATACGCAGGTCATTGACTGCTGAAGCGGCGGCTGTGTTGAGACGTTCGTCAAAATGCAGTCCCAGCGCCTCAATCAACTGAGCAGCCGAAAATTCACCAGGTTCCAGATAAGCGTTCTCGCCCAAGCGGTAAACGATGGCATTTGGCAGCTGCGCGTATTCACCGGTAGGATCCAGGACAATGTTGGCTTGGCCGCTGCTCTGCAATTGATCCAACAAGGTTAAAGTTGAGGTCGTCTTACCGCTGCCGGTCTGTCCAATGATCAGCAGGTGTCTTTTTGTCAGCTCGTTCATGCATTCATCCCCAATCATTATAATATTCTAATTATAAATAAGAAGGGCCTAAATTGTTACAAAAATATTGTTATTCTTTTTGGATCCTTATTTGAGCAATTTAGTGAAAACGGCTTCATTTACAGTGATATAATGTCGTGGTAAGAAAATATTAGTATGATAAATAAATGATAAGTTGACGAAATAAAGGTAATTTGCTGAACAGCGACCCGACTTATTATTTAGCGGCTTAAAATGGGGGAATTTCAATGAATAAACTACAACGGTTAGGGAAGGAGACCGAAACGGATCGCAGCTGTCGCGTCAAAATGTACAAAGCAGGCAAGAACTGGCTTACATCATGCCAGGTTTGCCGTTATTTTTTGAATTGTGCAGTTTTGAAACGCGTGGCGATTTCTGCCGGAGCAGTAGCAATGGGGATGAGTCTGGCTGCTCATAGCGTCAAAGCTGATACGACTGATGTAACAGTCAACAGCAATGCTCCAGTGCTTGCCGGCCCGGTGACTCAAGCCAAAACGGCAGCCGATATTGTCGTCACGAATGAAAGCAGTCAAGCTTCCGTAAGCGTCGCGTCAGCCAGTACCGCAACGCTTGCTGAAAAGAGCATCAGCAGCATACCGGAATCATCAGTCAGCTTGGATGCAGTCACGACAAGAAACGACTCAGCAGCTGATGCGAGTCAAAAAAGCCCAGCCGCGGCAGCCAATGACTCGACAGCTACCAGTCAAAATGGTGCGTCCAACTCAACAGTGCCCAATCAAAGCGCTGGTTCTATCGCTGATTCGGCAGTAAATGAAAATAATGGTCTGAATTCAAGCAGCAGTCAGATTAAATCAGCCAGTTCAGCTGCCAATACGGCCAAATTAAAGACAGCGGCCATTGCTTCAGCAAATGAGCTGGCAGTCTCGACTACCGATTATCAGGCCTTAACCAAGGACTGGCGGGTTGATGCCAAGGGAAACGTGACCTATATCGGTAAAAGTACGGATCTGACTACGATTACGGTTCCTAATAACTACGATTTTTATCAGGCTGGCAAGATTCAGGCTGGTCAGAGCGTGACGATCGCGGCCAGCGTGATTCACAACCTGCTCAAGCAGAACCGTCAGTTAAGCGAGCTGATCATTTCATCAGATGGGGACGGCAAGCTGATCGCCAAAGGCAACTGGAAAGCGGCTTTCAGCGGCTATGACGATAACTATATGAATCAGTATACTTGTCGCGTCAAGTCGTTTGATTTAGGCGGGCTGGATGTTTCGCAGGTTACCAGTATGGCGCGGATGTTTGACAGTGATCGCGAGCTGGTGCGGATCACGGGACTCGGCAATTGGAACACTGGCAAAGTAACGGATATGTCCTATATGTTTAATGGCACGTCGAAGCTGAGTACTTTGGACAGTATTGAAAAATGGGACGTCCAGCAAGTCTCCAATATGGACTATATGTTTTCCCAGGCGTTTGATAATGCTTGCGAATGGCCGCTGACGCTGGATCTGTCAGGATGGAACACCAAGTCGCTTACCAAGCTTAGTCATTTATTCTATTACGCTGGTATTACCAATCTGAACATCTCAAACTGGAACCTGACTAAAATGACTAAGCAGTCGCGGACGCAGTATCTTTTTGCCAACGCGGGCACGCTGCAGAAGAGTAAGGGCGATAATGAAGACGTGGCCTCGTTTGGGTTCGTCTTGACGATGAATCAGGTCAAGCTGCCGCAGACGGCCAATTATAAGCTGCAGGCTAACGATTTTTATGCAACGCGCAGTGGCGACATCCCGCTGCTGGTCTTTACCGATCTGACGGATGCCAATCTGTTGAACATCCTTAATTCTGAACTGACCAGCTTCAACTATATGACTGGTAAAGATGAGCCTTCGCGGCGGCATGCGTTCAGCGTCAAGCTGGAAGATGGCACGACCAAGACCATTTCAATTAGCCGAGTCTACAAAAATGAACAAGAAGAAATCGCAACGATTCAATCAGCAATTAAGCAGGCAGCTGCTAAGGACGGCTATTCGTTAACGACTGCACCAACCGTCAGCAGTCTAACCCCAGCCCAGCGCATTTCAAATACATATCAGGTCAGCTATATTGCACTGCCACAGACAACTCACATTATTTTTGAGGACGAAAGCGGCAACGTAATTCAAACCAAGACCATTACCGGCAAAACTGATGAAATCGTTAGTGTTAGTGTGGACGCAGTCGTACCAACCGGCTGGGAAATTGTCAGTGGGACGATCCCGACTCAAATTACCCTGGTCGGCACTGGGACGCCAGACATAATCATTAAAATCAAGCACAATATCATCTCGAAAGATAAAACCAAAACCGTTAAGCGCATCATTACGATTACTAATCCTGATCAAACAATTAAAACCATCGAGCAGGCTGTTAAATATCAGCGAACGGCCATAGAGGACGAGGCAACCGGCATCACGACCTATACAGAATGGCAGGTTGATGGCGATACTGGTGATTTTGCGGCGATTGATCTGACCAATTATCAAGGAGCTGATTATACCAAGGCTGGCTATACGATGATGATTGATGGTCAACCGGGGACAACGATTGCCAAAACAACGCCCAATGCTGAAGCTGAAGACAGCAATATTACCGTTACGTTTACGCCAGTTCGGCATACGATGCACATTAATTATGTCAACAGCCAAGGTGATGTCATCAAGTCACAGGAAGTCACTGGCTATACTGGCGAAACCAAAATCGTTGAGTTGAGCGCGCCAGCAGAATGGCTGATTACTGATGGCAGCACGCAAAAGAAGGTTGAGTTTGGAGCAGACGGCGCTCAAGACATCACGATCAATATTGAGTATGCACGTATCTATGTTGAGCCGACCGATCCCAAAACGATTACTGATCCATTGCCTGACAATCCAGCTAAGTTTTATCCAGCTGGCGTTGGTTATAATGATTTAAACAAAGCCGTTACCCGCACGATTACGATTGTTGATCCCAAAACCAGCAGTCAAAAAATCATTACTCAGATCGTACGCTTTACGCGGCGCGCGATTGTCGATGAGGTCGTTGGGACGCTGGTTGGCTATACAAACTGGCAGACGACCAATGCGGTTTGGGATGGCATCGATGTCGACAGTCTTTATCCCGGCTATACGCCCAGCAGTCAAGTAGCAACCAAGACAGTCACGGTCAACGACGCTGATCAGACACAGACGATTACGTTTACCGCTAATGATGCCGTTCAGACCGTACGTTTTATGGATGGCAATACGCAAGTCGGTTCGGATTACTTTTTACGCGGCAAGACCGATCAGCTGGTTGAATTGCCAGCACTGCCGGATGGCTGGCAGTTGGCGCCTGGGCAGACACTGCCAAAAAACGTTCAGCTGGCTGCTAATGACGTGCCGATCAAGATTCAGATTATCGCCGGTTTGTGCACGATTACCACGGCGACGGCAGCCGGAACGCTGATCCCAGGAACTAAAAACCAGTACCTGCAAAAAGCAATTGCTGATGACGACTTGAATCGGCAGGTTACGCAGACGGTCGTCATCATCAATCCGCTCGATCATACGTCAACTACCCAGCAGCAGATCGTTCGCTTTACGCGCAGTGCCGTGATCAACATGACCAATGGCGAGCTGGATCATTATACCGCTTGGCAGTCAGTAGGGCTGGATTCGTTCAATGAGGTCACCCTGCCTGTTTTTGCCGGCTACACGCCTCAAGCCTTGAATGATCATCAGCAGGCAATTGCATTAACGATGGATGGCGATCTGCCAGCAGTCGATCAAGTAGCGGCCACCCAGGCAGATAGCGTGATTACGGTCAGCTATCAAGCCAATCCGGTTGACGTGGCAGTGATCTTTAAAGATGCGGCGGGCAGCCAGATTGGTTCGATTGTTACGATTCATGGTCAAACCGATGAAGTACTGCAGCTGATTTTTGATCAAACCACCCGGCAGCTGAAAGTCAATACTGGTCTTGCGCATCCCGACAATCCAGCCACGATCGCGCTGCCAACCAATTGGGAACTGGATGATGGCAACGACTTGAGCCCAGTCAAAATGGCAAGCGGCCAAACGATTGCCTTGCGAGTGCGGCATCAAACAAGCGATGTTTCCACCACGGACGCGTCAGCCAAAGAAGAGTTTACGCGGACCATCAATATTTTTGACCCATACCAGGGACAGCTGCAGCCAATTACGCAAACAGCAGTCTTTCATCGCAGCGCCATTAAGGATCTGGTGACCGGCATCGTGACCTATGGCAGCTGGGTACCGGCCCAAGGAATTTTTGTCAAGGTGGATATTCCAAGCGTAGCCGGCTATACCCCGGATCGACAGGTTAATGAAGAGAAAGTTGATCCGCTCAACGGTAAAAACGAAACGATTGACGTGCACTATCAAGCCAATGACGGCAATATTCAAGAAATTGACTACGTTGACCAAGATGGCAATGTAATCAACCATTTGAATCTCAGCGGCAAGACTGATGCAGTTGCCAAGATCAGCTATCAGGCTCCCAACAACTGGCAGATCGTATCTGGACAGACTTTGCCTGGCGAGGTACGGTTTAAGGTTTATAATCCGGTAATCAAGGTGATCGTCGAACATCAAACCAAAGACGTTACCGGACTGGATCAACAGCTGGGAATTCAAACCAGCAAAACGGTCACGCGTCAGATCACTGTTAGCACGCCAACTGGACAGATCAATGAAATCAAGCAGTTCGCTCGGTTCCAGCGCTCAGCAGTCCAGGATCTGGTGACGGGTGCGATCAGTTTTGGCGAGTGGCAGTGGCAGGCTGGCGATCAGCTTTTTGAAAAGTTCACGCCGGCCTCGATCGCGGGCTATACGCCAAACTACCAGTTGATTGAGGAGCTTACGCCAACTGCCCAAACGAATGATTCGGTTTATCAAGTCAGCTACCAGGCCAATCCTGGTCAGCAGACGATCTCATATCGGGATGCATATAACAATATCGTATTGACGCAGATCATTTCTGGGGTAACCGATCAGATCGTTGACGTGCCAACGGTTTTGCCATCCGGCTGGGAACTGGCGGCTGGACAGGCCATGCCGGCAACGGTGACGATCAAGCCGACTGATACGCCAATCATTATCTATGTTCAGCACCAGTTAAAAGACGTAACGGCCGAATATTCAAACACCACTCAGGATACCGTCAAACGAATCATAAACGTGCAGCTGCCAAATGGACAGGTAGTTACGACAACGCAGACGGTCAATTTTAAGCGGTCCGCAACAATGGATCTGGTAACCAATCTGATTGAGTATGGTCAATGGCAGGCAGACGGCAGCTTTGCCAAGGTCGTGATTGATCCAATTGCCGGCTACCAGGCTACGCAGACCGAGGTGCCGGCAATAACGCCAACGGCAATGGCTGATGACATTACTATTGAGGTCAGCTATATCGCGCAAAAAGCCACGCAGCTGATCCAATACGTTGACCAAAACAATCCAGCTGGCAGTCCGATTGGTGAACAATCCATTCCTGGGCTGGTTGATCATGACGTGGCCGTGACGCCATCAATCCCAGCCAATTGGGAACTGGTACCAAATGAAACGATTCCAGGCAGCGTCACGATTAAGCCGGATGCCGCGCCAATCAAGGTTCTGATTCAACATCAGCACCAAGACGTTTCGCAAACGGATGCGGGGGCGACTAAAAAGGTTACCCGCACGATCAGATTTAACAACCCCGATGGTACCAGTCAAACGATCGAACAGGCCGTAACGTTTATGCGCACGGCAGTCAAGGATCTGGTTGACGATACGATTGCCTATGGTGCCTGGCAGGGTGGTGGCGTTTTTGTCGGCATGGAAGTCCCACAAATTGCGGGCTACTATGCCAGCCAAGACGTCATCTACAGTGTGCAGCCAACGCCAGATACTGAAAATCGAACCATTGACATCACCTACTGGGCCAAACCGGTTACGACGCGCATCGTTCAGTATGTTGATAAATCTGGTCAGCTGATCAGCAGCGATCCCGTCATCGGCAGACTTGACACAGATACCGACTATACGCTGAAGCTGCCGGAGCATTGGGAGTTTGTCGATGCCAATCTCAAAGCGGGGACAAGAATTTCAATCAACATGGGTAAAGCTGGCGAGATTATTTATCAAATCAAGCATCAATTGACTACCGACACGTTTCTCAAGGACTTCACGCGCCATGTCGTTTTACACAAGCCAAGCGGAACGGAAACGATTGATCTGACGGCTAAGATGCAGGCCACGCGAACTCATGATGAGGTTACGGGCACGGATACGTATGAAAACTGGCAGGTCGTCAACTCGTTTGGTCAAGTAGCAGCCGATAAGATTGCCTACGCTGGCTATCAGGCCTCAGTTAAAGAAATTGCTGACAGCGCGCCGAATGAAAATATGGCCGCTGAGACGACGATTGATGTGACTTATACGGCTAATCCCGGCGTGCAGACGATTGAATATGTCGATAGTCAGGGCAATGTCATTTCAAAACGGCTGCTTGCCGGACTGGTTGATCAAGAAGTCACCTTGGATACCAGTCAGAATGGCAACGCGGCTTTACCGGCCAACTGGCAGCTGGCAAAGGGCGTGACGGTACCAAGCAGCATTAAGATTCCAGCGTCTGATCAGGTGATTCCTTTTGAAGTTGAGCATCAGCTGCAGGACGTTTCCGCGACTGATCCCGACGCTCAAAAAGTAGTTACGCGAGTCATCAACGTCTTTGATCCACACAAGGGTCTTGATACAAGAACGAATACCATTACGCTGGTCCGCACGGCAATCAAGGATCTGGTTACCAATCGGACGGCCTATGGTAAATGGCAAAATCCCGCTCATCAGGTATTTGACGAGTTTAATGTGCCACAGCTCACCGGCTATACGGCCAGTCGTGATCTGATTGCCGCCTATATGCCAAATGGCGAAGATACCACGCTGACGTACAACATTACCTATTCGGCCAATGAGCAGTCAGTGCTGGTAGTCTATCAAGATCAGCAGCATAACGTGATTGGACAGACGGCTGCTGGAGGACGGACTGATCAGCGCCTTACGATCGACTTTGCGCAGTCATTGCCTGATGGCTGGGTCTTGGCGGCCGGACAAGCTGATCAGCAGCAGATTACGTTTACGGGATCAGCAATGACGCCGATTATAGTTGAGATCGTACATGGTCAGGTTTTAGTTGAGCCTGATCATCCCAAGACGCCGCAAGATCGCCTGCCATATACCAAAAACGCCTTTTATCCCAGCGGCGTGGGCTATAACAAACTCAATCGAACCGTTGCGCGCCAGATTACGATTGTCTATCCAGATGGGCAAACCGATCTGATCAGACAGACCGTTCAGTTTAAACGCAGCGCGACGGTAGATACGGTGACCAAAGCCGTTGTCTATGGTGAGTGGCAGGTGATCGGCAATGATCATTTTGCTGAGTTCGTCCCTAAAGAGCTGTCGGACTATCTGCCAAGCCTCAAGCTGATTGAAGCCGCCGTACCTGGTCCAGAAGACGTTGACGGCAGCTTGACGATCAGCTATTACCACCGCTATACGACCCAGACGATTGAGTATGTTGATGCTGACAGTGGCGAGCTGGTTGGTGATCCGCAGGTAATTGCTGGCGAAACGGGAACGATGATTGAACCAACGCTGATGCTGCCAGATGGCTGGGGATTAGATGAAAATCAAGCCGTCCCAAGCAAGATTGCCATGAAGCTGGTTGACACGCCAATCAAATTGAGAGTTCGGCACATAGCCGTTCTGGTTGACTTTGATCATCCCGTGCAAAAAGGCGAGCTGATTGCCGGTACCCAAAATCAGCATTATCAGGTTGATTTGGGAGCAGACAAGCTGAATCGCTATGCCACGCGAACGATCATCATTACCGATCTGCAGGGCGAGCAGTCCCGGATTATACAGCGGGTTCATTTCGTGCGCAGCGTCTGGGTTGATGCAGTCACCGGTCTGCCGATCATCCCATTGACCAGCCTGGAATGGCAGCCGCTCAATACTAAATCATTCTGGAATGCCGTGTCGGTTCCTGAAATTCCTGGCTATCAAGCAATCATTACGGATGAGGCCACGGGACAACAGCTGCCGGCAATTGAGCAGGTCAGCCTTGATGCACTGGCCAATCAAACGATCAAGGTAGTCTATCAGGCACAGACCGGTCAGCGGACTATCAATTATGTTGATGAAAATGGCAGCATTATCGGGACGCAGACGGTTATCGGTAACTTAAACGCGATGATTCCAGTTGAATTGGTTTTGCCGCAAGACTGGCAGCTGGCTAGTCCAGATGAGCGACTGACCAACGTGAGAATTATAGCTGCCAATCAGCCAATTGACATTCTGGTTGTTCATCGGTTGGTTGAGAAAACACCACAGCTGCGCCAGATTACGCGGACGATCAACTTTAAGAATCCATTGAACCAAAATGCCGTAACGACGGTCGTGCAGACGGCCGCCTTTAAACGGGCAGTCTACCATGATCTGGTCAGCGATACCGATACTTATAGCGCTTGGATTCCACTGGTTGCCAAATGGGATGAGCTGATCTTGCCGGAAGTAGCTGGCTATCAGCCTTCGCAAACGGTAAGCCAACTTGTAGTCACGCCGGATACTGCCAATGTCGTCTTGGATGTTGAGTATCTACCTGAATCACAGCTCCAGACGGTTAATTACGTGGACCAAAACGGCAATCTGATCAAGACGCAAAACTTTGCTGGCAAGGTTGGCGAAACGATCAAGCCGGGATTCAAGCTTCCCGCTGGCTGGCGATTGCTGACGGGGCAACAGCTGCCGGAATCATTGGTCATTCAAGCAGCCAATGTGCCATTAAACGTGCAGATTGAGCATGGCTTGGTAGATCAGCCGGATGAAACGCGAACGGTCAGTCGTTCAATTAAATTAAATTTTCCTAATGGCAAGGTTCAGACCAAAGTTCAAACCGTAAAATTCACGCGGACCGTTACCCGTGATCTGGTAACCAACCAGTTCATCTATGGCGAGTGGCAGCGTCAAGGACAGTTTGACCAGTTTGACGTCCCAACGATTGCTGGCTATTTGGCTAATCTTAACCAGGTGCCAATGATTGTACCAACTGCCGATTCTGCAGACAGTACCGTTCAAATTCAGTACGAGCCGCAAATTGAAACGCAGTTGATTCAATATGTTTACGCTAATGGTGCTTCCAGTCAGGTGATTGCAGAACAGTCCTTGGCTGGAAAGACGGGAGAGTGGCTGGCATTCAAGCTGACGGTTCCTAAAAACTGGCAGCTTGCCAATACTCAAAGCGTACCAGCGATGATTCAGATCAAAGCCCAGACGGATCCAATCGTAATCTTGATTCAGCATAAGCAAAAAGATGTTACTGATATTGCCGATGATACTGAACGAACAGTGACAAGAACGATTAAGATTACTTACCCAAATGGACAGATCGAAACCATTGTTCAAAAAGCAGTATTTGACCGCAGCGCAACTGAAGATGAGGTTACTGGAAAGATTGTTTATGGTAAATGGTATGGCGATGATGTTTTTGAAAGTGTCACCGTACCAGAAATTGAGGGCTGGCAGCCAAGTTTAGCTCAAATTGGGCAATCACGGCCAAATGCAAACACGCCTGACAGTACGGCAACTGTTACCTACAGTCAGGCTCAAAGCGTATTTGTGATTCAGTATGTTGATGCCAGTGGTAATTACGTTGCGGCCCAGCCATTCTGGGGTCAGGCTGGTGAGACGATCAAGCTTACCTCACAGCTGCCGGCTGGCTGGAAGTTAATTGGTGCCAACTCAATCCCAGATGAAGTCGTCCTAAAAGCCGGCGAACAGCTGCTGCAGATGCGGATTGGCCATATTCTGCAGGTAATTGATGAAAATGATCCGGATCGTCATACCACGGTTACGCGAACGATCAATATCAAACTGCCGGATGGTCAAAGCAGGCAGATTCAGCAAAAAGTCAGCTTTATTCGACTGGCTTTTGAAGATGAGGTAACCAATCAGCGCAGCTATGGACCTTGGATTGCCGAAGACGATGGCGGCGGTGTTACCGATCGCTTTGCCGAGATTGAGATACCGACGATCAAAGGATGGGTGCCAAGTCAAACCGTGGTTGCTGAATACAAGCCTAGCGGGACGGCCCACAGCACGATTATCGACGTTAACTATCTGCCTGAAGCGCGCAGCCGGATGATTGAATATGTTGATGAAAACAATCAACTGATCAGAAGCGATGCCATCGTTGGCCGGACTGGCGAAACAGTCGCGGTCCAAAGCAGCGTACCAACTGGCTGGGAAATCGTTGCCGGCAAGGTTCCGGATACAGTTGTGTTTGATGAGAGCGTTGATCAGCCAGTCAGAATCGTCATTAAGCATCGCGTGATTACGATTGACGCTGAGCAGGCAGCCGAATTGAATCACGTTGATGTCAGCGAGCTTACTGAATCCGTTGTCAGAGAGATCAGAGTCTTGATGCCGCACCAGGATCAGCCATTGATTACTAAGCAGCAGGCTGATTTTAAACGGCTGGGTGAATATGATCTGGTTGACCAAAAATTCGTCGGTTTTGGCGATTGGCAGGCAGTCGGCAGTATGCTGATGACGGCATATCGTGTTCCCAAGGCTGCTGGCTATCGTCCATCAGTCAGTGGAATCGGTGAACAAACAGCAACGGCTGGCGATGCTGATGAAACGATTGTCATTAGCTATGCTGCCAGCCAACAGACGATTCATGTCAAATATGAAGACGAGCATGGTCAGGTGATCAGCATGGATTCGATCAGTGGTCAAACGGATCAGACCGTACCGATTACGATCAAAGTTTCGGCAGGCTGGAAACTGACCGCCGAGCAAGTCGTTCCTGACAACGTTACATTTACGGCGACCACGTCAGATATCGTGCTTCAGGTTGCACACGCTACAGTCACGGTTTTGCCAAATGATCCTAAGACAACTAAGGAGCTGCTGCCGGACAATCCAGATCGTCACTATCCGAGCGGCGTTGCCTTTGCCGATCTGAACAAAACAATTACGCGGACGATTATCTTTAAGCTTCCTGATGGTCGTATTAAGACGATCAAGCAGAAGGTGCAGTTTACAAGAAGCGCGGTGGTTGATGAGGTTACTGGACAAATTACGTACCACGACTGGCAGGTTTTAGATGACGATAAACTGGCCAGTGTAGCCGTGCCGGTATTGGAAGGCTATACCGCAACGATGCAAGTTATTCCATCACTGCATGTAACAGTGGATATGCATGATTTGACGGTTGAAGTTGAATACATCAAATCCGCTGTTCCAGATCAGCCAACAACACCGGATCAAACGATACTACCAAATCAGCCCGTACAGTCGCACAATCAGTCAAACAGAACTGGAAATGCTGATGCCATTAAAGAAGCATCAACGATTTTGCCGGATCAGACAGCTAAATCAAAGCAGGTTAAAGATAAACGCTTGCCTCAGACTGGCAGCAATGAACAAGAGCACGGTCATATCTGGGCAATTTTGGGTATGCTGAGTATGCTGTTTGGCGGTCTCTTAGGTAGCAAGCGTCGCGATAAGCACTCCTAAATGAAAGCATAGGTAGGATCGCGGTCAGCCAATTAAATGGTGTTTCAAGGCTTTAAATGTTGGCTTGCATTAAAGAAACGGAAAAATTAATATTAGGGACTGATAAACGCTATCTCCAAGCTAATGGTTGCTTGAGATGGCGTTTTGCTTTAACTGTATTGTTTTATGCTAAAATTAAGACGTGTTATTTCTTTCTATATAATAAAAATGATACCTATCGATTTTTCGAGAAATTGAGTGGAGTGACAAGATGGCCAGACTGATTGACGATGTATTTAAGCATCAAAAATTCATCCCCACGCAGATGACCGAATTTGGTTTTCAGAAAACTGGGGATTCCTATACATACGAAGAGAATTTTCTCGGTGGTTCATTTCGAGCGGTCGTCACCGTGAGGAACGGCAAAGTCGATGGCCAGGTCATTGACTGCTCAACTGGGGATGAATATTACCAGATTGACGTGCCGGCAATGCAGGGCAAGTTTGTCAGTTCAGTCCGATCCGGCTATCTAGAGATCTTAGGGCAGATTGTCGATCACTGTTGCTTGTCCATGCCATTTACATCCCCACAAGCCAATCGAATTACAGACAGGATTTATGATCAGTATCGCGTCATGCCGGATTTTCCTTGGAAGTCCAAGAGCAACAAGGATAATGGCGTTTTTCGACATTTGAATTCAGGCAAGTGGTTTGGCTTGATCATGAACGTACAGCGGGGACTCGTCACTAAAAATGATGATGAACAGACCGTCGATATCATCAATCTGAAAAGCGACACGCTGCCAGTTGACGGTCAGTCCGTTTTTCCGGCTTACCATATGAATCATAAGTACTGGATTTCAGTCGTACTTGATGATCAGCTGAGCGACGATAACGTAATGAGATTGATTGATGAAAGCTTCCGTTTGACGGGAAAGCAGGGGTGATTAAATGCGACAGATCGTACTGCCAATCAAGGATGATGAGATACTCAAACAAGTCCAAGACACACTACTGAACAACTTCAAGTCTGGCCGACGCAACTACACCATCTTTCAAGTTGGCAAGGCAACGCTGCTGCGGGTCAGCGACGTGCTGCGGCTCAAGCAGGCGGACGTTTTCGATGACTATGGCGCCATTAAGCAGCACGCGTTCATCAAAGATAAGAAGACCGGCAAGCAAAACACGCTATACCTCAAGCCGGTAATGATGGACCTGGTGATGTATCAGCAGTGGCTTAAGCGCAACGGCTATGAGGGTACAACAGAGTGGCTGTTTCCTTCTACCACGCGGCCTCAGAAACACATTGACGAGCGCCAATTCTACAACGTGATGGCCAAAGTCGGAGAGCTGTTAGATATCAACTACCTGGGCACACACACAATGCGTAAGACTGGAGCATATCGCGTGTACGTCCAGTCCAACTACAACATCGGTCTGGTCATGAAGCTATTGAACCATTCCAGCGAGGCCATGACCTTGGCTTACCTCGGGCTTGATCAGGTCAGCCGTGAGCATATGCTGGATAAGATTGATTTTGGGTAAAAATCATAAAAATGATAATCAAGTATCTATAATGTACGGATAAACTCAAATTCATATAAATATAGTTATATTAGCAGATCTATTGAGAAATAGATTAATTTCATTATATGAACCTAATTCTTCAGTAAGTTATCGAATTAACGACGTAAATTAAGGTAAAATTATTACAATTTCTAACGAACCTTCATTCAACAATTTAAATAAAACGAGGTGTTTAAAAGTTGAATAATGCTTTCTATCAAAATAATGTTCATCCAATATTTACGAAAATTCTAATAGATACAGATCATTTGTCTAGAGAACAAATTGAACAAATTGGAAAAGTTGCAAGTATAGAACTAGTAAATTTTGAATTATTCGCAACATCTAGAATAGAAAAGTTTCCGGTGAATATTTCGTTCTATCCAACTAAGTTTTCCGTCAATGAAACATTTCGCAGAAATATGATACAGCAAGGGTTCGATTTTTGTATAAGTAATTCAGTTCCTAATAATGCTGGAAGAGTATTTAATATACCATTGGTTAATTACAACGACTTTATGGAACTAATAAGGATCATCTTGGTACATAATAATCAATTTTACATCGAACCTAATATTAAAGTTGATAACTCTCTATATCTGCATTATCGGAGCAACTACCTTTTTCCTGAATATCAAAGGATTTGGAACTCAACGAATCATGAAGAGAATGTTATGTATTCCGATACTATGGACAGTATTGCAAATAGATTGAAGCAACTGATTATTGCATTTGATGAATGTTCCTTTTACTGTTTTGAAAATAGAGGAAATAATTCTCTTGTTTTTGCAATATTATATTTTGATTCATTTGTTTCACAGTTAGCAAGCATTTTTGGTAATCTAGCTAATGCAATCAATTATTGCTATGATATTAATTTTGATAAGTATAAAACCGATTTAAGAATCAAGAAAGCATCTAAATTTTTGGATATTGTTAAAAAAAGAGATTCACAACTATACAACGTAATTGCTGATTCAGATTTTCAAGATTTCTTGAAATTAGTTGTACGTCCCCTTAGAAACAATATTGAGCATAATAATATTCCGCGAGGAATAAATTCTAAAGTTGCAATTAGCATGACAATATGTCCAGAAACTTGGAACCTTATCGTTAAATTAAATCATAAGTATCCTCAAGCTTGTTTTTTTAATCCAAAATATTCAGGCGAATATATTCATATTGCAATATATCCCGTTCTTAAATTATTAATGATTTTTGGAAGAAAGTATATTAATTGTATAATGCATGGATTTAACTTGGACTTGAAGCCCAAAAATATTAAAGCATCAAAAGAATTCAATCCGCTAAAACAGGTTTGTGAGAACTCGCTTTACTTTACTACGTATTGGTTACCAAGGTATTATTCTTGCAATAATTAAATTACTAAAATTTACAGAATACTAGGATTACTGATTCATCACGTAACTATTTGAACAAACAAAATCCCTGCCTCGATTTTGAGACAGGGATTTCATTTTAGGAGTTTTAGGATAGATATGAGTAAGTAATAAATGTTTCAATTAAGCATTCGGCTGTTCTTGAATTCGACCAACAAACAGCGCGCCACTGGCAAAAACGATACCAGCCAACAAGAGCATCCCCGGCATGGATTTGCCAATCAATGGGAAGATGGCAAAGCTGGCAACGGAAGCAATGATTTGCGGCAAGCAGATGCTGCAGTTGAACAGTCCCAGATATGCCCCTTCATGCTTACCAGCCAGCGCAGTCGTCAGCAAGGCAAATGGAATCGAGTTCATTGAAATCCAGCCAATACCGATCAGAGCGAAAGAAAGAATCAAAAGTATCTTGTCGTGGATGAAGAACACTGACATGAAGCCAAGCCCACCAAGAACCAGGCCTAAACGATACATCGTCTTACGTTGGTTTGGCTTAGTCTTCGACAGAACCATTCCCCACAATACAGCCGCAATCGACTGAACAGCGGACAGAACACCGAACCAGTTACCGGCAGCCTGATAGCCAGCCGTTGATGGATCAGTTACGTTCCAGACATTCTTTGCAACAGCGCCAGTACCATAAGTCCAAAGGTATTGGAACGCAAACCAGCAGAACATCTGAACGAGAGAGATCTGCCAAAATGCCTTAGGTGCGTTCTTCAGCAAAGTTGCGAAACTAAGCTTTTCTTGATTGGCTGCAATATCAACGCCATGGTACTTGGCATAGTCTTGAGGGTTGTATTCATGAACCTTGGCCAGTGTGAAGATACTGGTTAAGAGCAGTACAGCCGCGCCAAGGTAGAAGGTCCAGATGACTGAGTGAGGCAGAGAACCTTTCTTAGCAGTATTGGAAACCCCTAAAAGCGTCATGATAAACGGCATCAGGGTCGCGAGAATTCCGCCCATGTTGGAGAAAATCTGCTGCCAGGACCAGGCAAAGTCTTTTTGGTCTTCGTTAACCATATCACCAATAATCATCTTGAATGGTTGCATGCAGACGTTTGAAGAAAGGTCCATGAACAGAACCGCAATCGCTCCAAACCAAAGAGCGGCCAGTGAACCGTAACCGAACCCAAACGATCCCGCATTGGGCAAAAGAATCAGAACCAGGGCCGCGATTGGCGCACCAACTAAAAGATAAGGCATACGCCGGCCAAATCGATTCCACGTTAAATCAGAATATTTGCCAACTAATGGTTGAACGATCATCCCCATCAGTGGTGGCAGAATAAAGAAGAAACCCAACTTGGTAGGATCGGCACCAATTGTTTGAAAGATTCTTCCCATCTGTGAGCTTTGCAGCGAGAATGCCATGTTAACGCCAAAGAAACCAAAAGTCATGGCAAACAGGGTACTTATTGGCAGACTCGGTAGTCCAGTAGTTGTTTCTTGATTTTCCATATTACTTGTTACCTCTTTGAACTGAATTCATATACTTTAGCTTCATATGGACGCAGAGTTTCTCCCATGTCATCCTCGTAGTTGCTTAATAAGAGCTTACCTTTACCAGCGGCGTATTCTCGCGTGATCGTTTCCTTGGTAAAGTTGGTTACTACGAGCAGTGTCGTTTCACCATCATCCCGCGTGTAGGCAAAGACCTGATCATCCGATTCGTTGCCGTTAACCAGTGCAAACTTTCCTTCAGTCATTACTGGCAGGTCATGGCGCATTTGAATGAGTTTCTGGTAGTGATAGAAGACGGATGATGGATCCGCCAGTGCCGCCTTTGCGTTGATCTCTGAATAGTTGGGATTGACCGCGATCCAAGGTTCAGCATCGGAAAAGCCGGCATTCTTGCTGTCATCCCATTGCATTGGCGTTCTGGCATTGTCTCGTGAATGAATTGCCAGATATCTGCTCATTGTCTTTCCATCAACCAGATGCTCTTCGTCAACCAACTGATGGTAGGCATTAATGCTTTCCAAATCACGATAGTCAGACAAAGAGTTAAAGGTCGTGTTGGTCATTCCTAGTTCCTCACCTGCGTAGATATAAGGAGTCCCTTGCAGACAGTGCAGCATTGTCGCCAACATTTTAGCCGAAACGACACGATATTTTGGATCATCATTGCCAAAACGGGATACGACGCGTGGCTGATCATGGTTGTTCCAGTAAAGTGAGTTCCAGGCCTTACCACTTAGCTGAGTCTGCCATTTCACCAGGTTATCTCGCAATTCTGGCAAACTGACTTTTTTGTCGCTCCATTTTCCTAAAGCTGGGTTGTCGTTATCATCTAAGCCGACATGTTCAAACTCAAAAATCATATTCAGCTCAGTCTGTTCTAGGTTGGCATACTTTTTGGCATCATCTGTTGTGGCACCAGGTGTTTCGCCAACTGTTACCAAATCATGCTTGGCCATTACAGCTTGATGCATTTCTTGAAGGAATTCGTGCATCCGATGACCATTGGCAACAACCGGCTCAACGTCACCATACTTCATTCCTGGCGCGGTCGGAACGTCTTTGTAGACAGCCGGTTTTGAAATTAAGTTGATGACATCCATTCGAAATCCATCGACCCCGAGATCTGCCCACCAATTCATGATGTCGTATACCGAATGACGAACGGCTTCATTTTCCCAGTTTAGATCCGGTTGCTTTACAGCGAACAGGTGCAGGTAGTACTGACCGCTTGCTTCATCGTACTGCCAAGCTGAACCAGAGAAGTATGATCCCCAATTAGTTGGTTCATGACCATCGACTGGATCACGCCAGATGTAATAGTCACGATATGGATTTTCTTTTCCTTGGCGACTTTGCTTAAACCATTCATTTTCATCTGATGAGTGATTAACCACCAGATCCATCATTATTTTCAGACCAAGTTCATGAGCTTTCGTCAGCAGCTCCTTAAAGTCGGTCAATGATCCAAAAGTTGGATCGATTGCCCGATAATCACTGATATCATACCCATTATCAACGTTTGGCGAACGGTAGATTGGATTGAGCCAGATAATGTCAGCACCTAGTTTTTTTATATAGTCAAGCCTACTGATGATACCTTTTAAATCACCAATACCATCATGATTGCTGTCTTGAAAACTCCGTGGATAGACTTGATAGACAACTGAATTTTGCCACCACCATTTTGGGGTATATGCCATTATTATCATTCCTCGTAAAAAATTTAAAAATAAAAGTTACGCAAACGTTTGAGTAAATGTCAAAATAATAAAAACGGTATTAGTAACCGTTTTCACGGAGTATTATATATACAGCTAACTTAAAAAGTCAACTACTTTTTGAAAGAAGGATCCCGATGGCCACGATTAAAGACATAGCCAGACTAGCAAAAGTAACTCCATCAACCGTCTCTCGCGTATTAAACCATAGTGGGGGATACAGCGAAAAAACTCGCCGTCGGGTTGAGAAAATTGCAGATGAGCTACACTATCAAAAAAATGAAGCCGCCGTTAATCTGGTTGCACAGACCTCAAATCTGATTGGGGTAATCGTAACCAATGCCACAACGAGCTTTGCCGCCCCAATTATCGACAGCATTGAAGACTGGGCCTACCAAAATGGTGGACGAATCCTTTTGGCTCACTGCGGTTTGAATGATTCAAAACGACTAAAGGCATGCCTAAATCTAATGGCTGGCCGTAAAGTCAACGGAATCATATCGGTTTCGGTTCAATTTGATGAGGACAATCTGAAACTACTTGATCAACTGCAACTGCCATTAATTTCTCTAGGCGTCAAAGTTTCCAATCAGCCAATGATTTCTATTGATAATCTTAAAGCTACCATGGCAGGGACTAACTACCTAATTAGTCATGGATACCAACGAATTGCTTTGGTTGCCGTTGATACTAACGACCCGCAAACTGGTAGGACGCGTTGCGCAGGATATCAAAAGGCAATGGAGTCAGCTAGACTTACACCATCCATCATTCCCGGCGATTATTCGTTTGCAGCAGGAAAGCAGGCTGTAGAACTTCTTTTAGCAAAAGGAGAACTTCCCGAGGCAATTTTTGCAGCCAGTGACGATGCCGCAGCCGGGGTTATCTATGCTGCTCAGGAACACGGCATAAAAGTACCTGAGCAACTAGCGGTTCTGGGCTTTGACAACTCATCAGTAGCCAGTATGATCTATCCGGGAATCACAACGATTGATCAGCCATTCAAACAGATGGGACAGTTGGCAATTGAACATTTGACCAACCAGAATGTTTCTTCAGTTGAGCTGCCGTATCAAATAAAGGAACGTGGCTCGGTTGCCAAATACAATTCAGCTCAGTCGTAGTGCAGTTCTGGCAATCAAAAAAAGGCTCGCGGAATTTCCACGGGCCTATTTGCCGTATTATTACCCTTAAACCCTTTATCTTCGTTTTCGCCTTTGCGAACACTTATTCGTATATTGCAATATTATGCAAACAGAAGTTCGAGAAGGGCAACAAGATGGACAGTTCAGAAGAGCCACGGGGGATTTTCCTGGTCATTGACAACAAATCATTCTATGCCACGGTTGAGTGCACGATGCGCGGGCTAGATCCGCTCACCACGCCGCTCGTAGTCATGTCGGAAGCAGAAAATACCAATGGCGGGCTGGTGCTGGCGTCATCTCCAATGGCCAAAAAGCTTTACGGCATCTCCAACGTCAACCGCCAGCGAGATTTGCCGCGCGACAACCATCTGATTGTGGTGCCGCCGCACATGAACACGTATATCGAAAAGAATATTGAGGTTAACAACATCTATCGCGAGTTTGTAGCCGATGAGGATCTGCTGCCATATTCGATTGACGAGTCGATTCTGGACATTACTCATTCCTGGAAACTGTTCGGGGATGATCAAATTGCGGTCGTTAAAAAGATCCAAAAGACCGTTCATGACCGCCTGAAGCTGGTTACCACGGTCGGTGTGGGCGAAAATCCGCTGCAGGCCAAGATTGCGTTGGACGTCTATGCCAAGCATGATCCACGCTTCATTGGCGAGATTACCTATGACACGGTCAAAGATTGGAATCGATTTCTTTATGGTAAAATTAAATAAATGAAACAATCATTAAAGATTGTTCAATTACGAGCAAAAATAGCCGTTTTTCCTTGAATTTATTGAAAAGCTATGTGATTATGGAAACGTATTCAAATGTCATGAGGAGGCTTCTATTTATGAATAGACAATTTGATTTCTTAATGCCAAGTGTTAACTTCTTTGGTCCTGGTGTTATCGCCAAGATTGGTGACCGTGCTAAGATGCTTAACATGCACAAGCCACTGGTCGTTACCCAAGAGAGCTTGGAAAAGATCGAAAACGGCCCCGTTGTTCAAACGATTGAATCATTGAAGAAGGCTGGCGTGAACTATGCCATCTTCAACGGTGTTGAACCTAACCCAAAGATTCGTAACATCAAAGCTGGTAAGAAGATGTACGAAGAAGAGAAGTGTGACTCCATCATCACTGTTGGTGGGGGCTCTGCTCACGACTGTGGTAAGGGAATCGGTATTATCCTGACTAACGGTGATGACATCACCAAGTTGGCCGGAATTGAAACGCTGGACAACCCACTGCCATCTCTGATGGCTGTTAACACCACCGCCGGGACTGGTTCAGAATTGACCCGGCACGCGGTTATCACGAACGAAGAAGACCACCTGAAGTTCGTTGTTGTTTCCTGGCGTAACATTCCATTGGTATCCTTCAACGACCCAATGCTGATGCTCGGCGTTCCACAATCAGTTACTGCTGCTACCGGTTGTGACGCCTTTGTTCAAGCAATCGAACCATACGTTTCTGTTGACCACAACCCAATCACGGACAGTCAATGTAAAGAAGCTATCCAACTGATCCAAGAAGCATTGCCAGAAGCTGTTGCCAATGGTCAAAATGTTGAAGCACGGACCAAGATGGTTGAAGCTGAAATGCTGGCCGGGATGGCCTTCAACAACGCCAACCTGGGTTACGTTCATGCCATGGCTCACCAACTCGGTGGTCAATACGATGCCCCACACGGTGTTTGCTGTGCATTGCTGCTGACCACGGTTGAAGAGTACAACCTGATTGCTTGCCCAGATCGGTTCGCCGAACTGGCCCGGATCATGGGTTACGACACCACCGGCCTGACCACCATGCAAGCCGCTCAAAAGTCCATTGACGGGATGCGTGAGATGTGCAAGGCAGTTGGCATTCCATCATCCATCAAGGCAATCGGTGCTAAGCCAGAAGACTTCCCATTGATGGCTGAAAATGCCCTGAAGGATGGGAACGCATTCTCCAACCCACGTAAGGGTACGAAGCAAGACATCATTGACCTTTACCAAAAGGCATACGATGGTATTTACTAATTAACGGTGTGGATACATTTAATTAGCAACGAAAAAGTCACCCGCAGGCGAAAACCTCATCTGCGGGTGACTTTTTAGTATTCGGTAGATTGTAAAATTTAAGTTGAACATATTAGTGGATAGAAAAACCCATAAAGGTCTTTAATGGTGTCACCACAACATTCCATTAGAAAGAAGGACCTTTATGGGCACCACTATTTTATCATTTGAAGGCCGCGTTGTCATCGAAACACTTCATCATGAAGAACACTCACTTCAATATATTGCCGATTATTTAGGCTTTAGTAAAACCACTATCTTTAATGAGGTTCATCGCTTAGCTGGTGAGTATCACGCAGTTAAGGCTCAAACTGACCATGAAGTTAAACTTAGTCATCGTGGTCGTAAAACCATCTTAACGACTAACCTAAAGCGATTGATTGAAGAAAAAATCAAGATCCAAAAATGGTCAATTGAACAAGTGGCTCATGTAGTTAGAATTGCCTACAAAACCATCTATAACTGGATTGATCAGGGACTACTGGATATTAATGTGACTGATTTACCTGACCATGGTATTCGTCGCAAACGAGCTAAAGAAACCCGTGGTACTTTTAGTCATGGACGTTCCATCGAAGATCGTCCAGCTGAAATTTCTGATCGTAATACTTCAGGTCACTTCGAAGCTGATACAGTTTTATCTGGAAAACGTAAAGGTCAAGCAGTAGCTACGTTTGTCGAGCGTAAGAGTCGGCTTACCATCGTTAAACGGCTTAATGGATGAGATAGTACTTTAATGACCAAGGCTATTTTAGAATTGGCTAACCAGTTAGGAGATAATCTCAAGACCCTTACTGTTGACCATGGGAAAGAATTCGCCAACTACAATTTGATTGAAGAACAGACCGGTGTTCCGCTGTACTTTGCGCACGCTTATTCGCCACATGAACGAGGCAGTAATGAAAATCGCAACCGAGTACTACGCCGCTTCATTCCCAAAGGTCAACCGATTGATGAGATTACCGATGATGAATTGATTCAAATTAACTGGTATTTGAATTCCCGACCACTCAAATGTTTAAATTGGCGAACACCGATTGAGATCTTTTTGCGTAATCTGCGTTACTAAATTTGTTCAAGTTATTTCTTGCAATCTGCCAAATTGAGTTTGGTATCCCTAACTTTACCTATAAATTGAAGAAAAATAAAAATAGTAGGTAAAATAAAGTTTTGCACAGTTTTGGCTTAGGCCATTCGAACCAAAAATATACAAAATTACCTACTATTGAGGCAAAAAATCTGCAAAGTAGGTAAATTTCAAAAAATTGCTTATACAGTTACCTACGATTTGCCAAAAAATTCAAAATAGTAGGTAAAGCTGCGGTTGACGTCTTATCAGTGGCGGAGTGGAGGTTAATTAGAGCGGGAATCTGTCTATCATTGAGTTGCGGCGACTGCAGAAACGGCTAACTGAAACATCATTGCTCCACATCAGCTACGGAATCAATTAACCGAAATATCGTTGACGCATGCCGGTCGGGGAATCGCAGCTAATCGAAACAGTTCTGAATACTAAAAGCCTAAAATATCATTCTCAAAAAATCCCGGTCACAGCTTTTAACCGTGATCGGGATGATTTCGTATTTATGCCTTTTAATTAGCAGTTTCTTCGCTTAAACGCTTTTCCTGGTCTCTAATCAGCTGCTTGGTATGGGCCCAGACATCAGGGTGCTTGGTACCATTAACCCAATAGTCGACATCAGCAAATATTTCGGCTTGACTGGCTTGATCATAGTCATGGTGCAAAAAGTTGGCAGTGGTCTCGGCAGACTGTTTTTCCCACATTGCGGCCATGATAAACTGGCTGCGCGTCCGTTGCAGTTTTTCTTCAGTTGGACCGAAATCACGAGCTTCGACATCGCTGACCTTGGCCGTAGCAATTGGCGGCTGAACCGAGTTGCTTGGCAGATATGGTGCTACTGGCACGTTCATCAAGGCATTTTGCATTACTTCATTCCAACTGTTGCCATAAGTATCCAAGCGATGCTGCAGACCGGGTTCAACATCATTAGCAATTAGATAGTCGCGCTTTTCACCCCAGCTGAGCGTGACATGAGCAACAAAAACTTTTTCGGACATAATCGTTCACCTTCTGATTGTTTACATATTCACAATAATTATAACGCGAATTTAAATTTATGAAAGCCCCTAAAAGTAACCTTTGATCTCAAATGTAGATTAAAGGTTTAACTTTATTTTTTAATATAATAAAATAAAAAAATAAATTTTAAATGCCGATTTCCGCTATAAACTGCGAATTTTTAACCAACAACTTACTTAAATCAAGTGCGGGAGTTAATGATTTATGTTAGATTGAAAGCGCTTAGATTTAACTATTGGGGGAATTTAAGATATGCGAAAAAGAAACTACATTTATTTGTTTGGTTCGGCAATTTTAGGATTAACGATGTCGGCAATGCCGGTCAGTGCTGATGATGCAGCTGCGACAGCGCCTGTTAGTCAAGCCAGTTCCGTTCAGGTGGTTACCAATCCTGATCCGGCCAGTCAGCCGGGACAGGCTACTGATTGGTCGGATCCTGCCAAATATCAAGGATACGTACCGGTTCAAATTTTGGGGATCAATGACTTTCATGGTGGGCTTTCCAATACCGATACCGCTCAGATTGGTGATCAGACCTATCAAAATACGGGGACGGCAGAACGACTGGCTGGCTCTTTGAATCAAGCAGAGAATGACTTTAAGGCGGCCAATCCGGATGGGACAACGATTCGTGTTGAAGCTGGTGACATGGTCGGCGCCTCACCAGCCAACTCGGCACTTTTGCAGGATGAATCCACCATGCATGCACTCAAGGCAATGCACATTGAGTATGGCACGCTGGGGAATCATGAGTTTGACGAGGGACTGGGCGAATTTAACCGAATCGTAACCGGTGGCCAGCCAACCAAGCAGTATAACGATGCTGAAATGGCCTACCCGCATGAAGCCTCAGACATCAACATTATTACAGCCAACGTGATTCTCAAGGGCACCAAGACTGATGATAACTATGGCGAGATTCCATATGGTTTTCAGCCTTACATCATCAAGGAAATTCATACCAGTGATAACAAGGTTGTTAAAATCGGCTTTATCGGCATTGAGACGACCGATTTGCCGATCCTGACGCTCTATGACAACTATAAGGATTATGAGATTCTTGATGAAGCCGAAACCATTGCTCATTATGAAAAAATTCTGCGCAATCAAGGCGTCAATGCGATCGTCGTCTTGGCACATACCGGGGTAGAGACCAAGAATGGCGAAACCAAGGGCACGGCGGTTGATATTATCCAAAAGCTCTACCAGATCGATCCTGACAATTCTGTCGACATCTACCTGGCTGGGCACTCTCATCAGTATGCCAATGCCACGGTTGGCTCAGTCAAACTGGTGCAGGCCATCTACACCGGCAAGGCTTATGATGACATCATTGGTTATATCAATCCGGCGACTAACGATTTTGCGCCTGACAGCCTCGTCTCACATGTCTTCCCGGTCCTTTCAGAAAAAGACAATCCGGCTGCCGTCAGCGACCCAACCGTTGCGGGAATCGTTGAGGATGCCACCAAGCGAGTGGCGCCAGTCATCAACCAAAAAATTGGGGAGGCAGCAACGCCAGAAACCATCACCGGTCGTCTGCATAATACGCCAACTCGAGAAAACCAGGCTGGTGAGCTGGTAGTTGATGGACAGTTGGCCGAAGCCAGAAAACTGGGCGTCAATGCTGACTTTGCAATGACCAATACTGGCGGGGTGCGGGCTGATCTGGTAGTTGAACCAGACCGCACGATTACTTGGGGGGCTGCCCAGGCAGTTCAGCCATTTGGCAACATTCTGCGGGTAGTTGAGATGACTGGCCAGCAGGTAATTGATGCCTTAAACCAGCAGTATGACGAAGATCAAAAGTATTATCTGCAGATTGCTGGTCTCAAGTACTACTACACTGACAGTGACGACCCTAACCAGCCATATCGCGTAGTGGCCGCTTATGATGAAAACGGGCAGCCGTTAGACATGAACAAAACTTATCGCGTGGTTATCAACGACTTTTTAGCTGGCGGTGGTGACGGCTTTACGGCCTTTAAGGGTACCAATCAGATTGCAGTGATTGGCGCGGATACGGAAGTCTTTATGAGCTACATTGCTGATCAAACCAATGCTGGTAATTTGATCAAGGCGCCAGTTACTGATCGCAAAAACTATCTGACGCCGGCAGAAGCTGAAGCCTTGCTGCATCCTGTTGTGCCGGATACGCCAGCGAACAGCGAAACTGGTCAGACTAATACCGAAAATAATGGTAATACTAATGGTTCAGCGGCTGATGCAAAGCAGAGCCAGGAAATTACGGTCGACAATTCGGCAGCGCTGCAATTAAAGATCGTTAATGGTCAGGACCAGACAGCTCCAGTTGCGATCGCGGTTAAGTCAACCGAACCAAAAGCCAGCCAGACCGCGCTGCCACAAACTGGTAATGACGAAAAATCTGCCTTGGCCTTGCTTGGGACGGCGCTGATCGGGTTGTCAGGCATGTTTGTAATTCGTCGTCGGCCACGGCGGCAAAAATAGCCTGGTCAAGCGGATATGAATTTAGGATCGAATAGCGGAAAGATTCAAAGCGGTTCGTCAACCATCATCGACTAAAGTCACGAGATTTTCGCCTAGACATAATAAAATGATGATGTGAATGGCTTGATCAGTATGTCGGTCCTAGGTTTAGTGAACCAATTGCTTTTCAAACTAAAAAATATTAGATAGCGTTATACAGAGCTTTTAACGGTTTTGCATAACGCTATTTTTTTAAAATGCTAGAATTTTTTGAATATGCAAATTCTTAATTTTCTTAACTTATTAGCTTGTTTTATTTATTTTATTAAGAAAAAATTAAATAAATGGCCACGGTTGAAAAAGCAAAATAAATTTGTTGATAAACTGTGAACATAAGGACGGTTGACAAGTCCAGTCAATTCCAATAGCATGAAAGTTACTCTAATCATTTTATAATGGTCAATTTAAAAATTTAAGTCACTGGCTAAAGGGGGGATGTTCAGTGACCAGCTATCAGATTATCTCAGTTGGCGATCAAGCACTGGCGATTGAGTTTGCCAATCGGATCGATCCAGTTGTCAATCGGCACTTGCAACAGATTGGGCGTTATATCTTAAAGCAGCATTTATCGGCAGTCAAAACGATTATTCCAGCCTATCGGACGCTGACCGTAACCTTTGATGGTGGCCAGACCAGCTTTGAAGAACTAAAAGATCAGCTTGAGCCGTTAATTGAAAAATCGATGAACGCACCACTGCCGCCATCCAAGACCTGGCTGATCCCAGTCTGCTATGGCGGCAAGTATGGTCCTGATTTGGAGGATGTTGCGCGTTTTGCTGGGCTAAGCACGGCGGAGGTCATTAAAGAGCATACCGCCCAGTCTTATCTGATCTACTTTTTGGGCTTTTTACCCGGTTTTGCCTACATGGGCAGCGTCGACCAAAAGATTGCCATGCCCCGGCTAGAACAGCCACGCTTGGAGATTCCGGCGGGCAGCGTTGGGATTGCTGGTGAGCAGACCGGGTTTTATCCAGTCGCTTCACCAGGCGGCTGGCGCATTATTGGGCAGACGCCGCTCAAGCTTTATGACGAAAAAAATCCCGCTAGTTTTTATCATGCTGGTGACAGTGTTAAGTTCTTTGCCGTTGACGAAGAGGAGTTTCAAAAGATCCAGCTGGCTGATCGGCTTGGCAAGTATCAAGTGAAGGCGGTGACATCAGATGCCGATGATTAATGTAATTGAACCAGGACTGCAGACCACTGTACAGGATCTGGGACGGCCAATGCATCAGATTAATGGTTTTCCGGCTTCTGGGGCAATGGATCAGACCGCTTTGCAGGTTGCTAATTTGTTGGTAGGCAACTCGCCGTATGCCGCTGCTTTAGAGTTTTCACTGACTGGGCCGACATTGCGTTTTATGGCGACGACGTTCATTGCCTTAACCGGAGCTGAATTTAATGCTCAGCTTAATGGTCAGCCAGTCAAAGGATATCGCTGCCTGCAAGTGCATACTGGCGATATATTGAAAATCGGACCCGCAATCAGAGGACGGATTGGCTATCTGGCAGTGGCGGGCGGTCTGCATTTGCCATTAGTACTTGACAGTCGTTCAACCACGCTGCGTTTAAAACTGGGCGGTATGGATGGACGAGCGTTAGTCAGTGGCGATCGCTTGCCAATCGAAGCTAAGCCTACTTTAGTCAGTTATTATCATCGACACGCACCAATGCCGGAATTGCCTGATTTGAAAACACCAGTTAAGATTAGCGTCTTAAAAGGACCACAGTGGGAAAAGTTTGATGAAAAAGATCATGAGCGATTTTTGTCTGGAACGTATACGGTGACGAATCAATCTGATCGAATGGGTTACCGGTTAAAAGGCGATGCCATGCAGACCAAACAGGAAAGCATGTTATCGGCAGCCACGGTAATGGGTGGTTTACAGGTGCCAGCCAATGGTGAACCAATTGTTTTAATGGCTGATCGACAAACGACTGGTGGCTATCCACTATTGGCAGTCGTGGCGACAGCGGACTTGTCTAAACTGGTGCAGTGCCGTCCAAAACAGCAGATTAAATTCGAACTGATCGAGCTGAATGCAGCCCAGGAACTGTTAAAACAGCAGCAGCAAAATTTAAAAGAGCTGCGTCATCGCATCAAAATGGCACGCTATCAAATGCCATATGGAATTACGCGAGAGGCCAGCCAGCGCATTCAACGACTTTTTAAGGAGTGATAGATTTGGATACCAAAAATATTGAAGAATTGATCAATCTGCTCAAGGAAAACGATCTAACTGAACTGGAATATGAAAAAGATGACGAGCATATCCGCATTAAACGTGCCAATAGCGAATCGTATGCGCAGCCGGTCAGTGTCAATCCACAGCATAGCAATCCCAGCCATCACATCATGGCCCCGAAAGAAGTCGTTACCAGTAGCAATACGATCAACGCGCCAACGATCGGTGTGTTTTATACGGCTAAATCACCACAGGATCCTCCATACGTCAAGCCAGGCGACCATATTAAGCAAGGCGATGTCGTTGGGGTGATTGAAGCCATGAAGGTCTTTACCAATGTGGTTGCTGATCGTGACGGCATCGTTGAAAAGGTTTTGGTAAATAATGAAGAGGGGGTTGAATATGACCAGCCGCTTATTCAAATTAAATAATTCCGTTAGTAAATGGCCCTTTCATAAGGTGCTGGTAGCCAATCGCGGTGAAATTGCGGTTCGGATCATTCGTACCTGCCGAGTATTGGGGCTGGCGACGGTGGCCGTTTATTCCGAAACCGATGCCAAATCACTGGCCGTTCAGCTTGCAGATCAGGCAGTCTGCATTGGTCCCGACAACGTTAATGCCAGTTACCTCAACATTGCAGCCATCATCTCAGCGGCCCAGCTTACTGGCGCTGATGCCATTCATCCTGGTTATGGCTTTTTGTCAGAAAGTCCTGAATTTGCGGATGCCTGTCTGGAAAACGGGATTAAATTGATTGGCCCAAGTGGTGATGTAATGCGACTGCTAGGCGATAAGGAACAGGCGCGTATGACGGTGGCTAAAGCTGGTCTGCCGGTCGTCAAAGGTAGCAGTACAACGATTGACAATTTGGCTGATGCTTTGGACCAGGCTCAAGAGATCGGTTACCCAATTATGGTTAAAGCTAGTGCAGGTGGCGGCGGAAAAGGCATGCGGATCGTCAATTCACCTAAAGAAATGGCGGCTAAGTTTACGGTTGCCCAAGATGAAGCCAAAGCCGCGTTTGGCAGCGGTCAGATGTATCTGGAACAGTATCTGGCCAATCCGCGGCATATTGAGGTGCAGATTGCTGCCGATCGTTATGGCAATGCGATTGCGTTGGGTGAACGGGACTGTACGATTCAAGCACGCCATCAAAAAGTTATGGAAGAAGCACCGGCTGTGGTAGTGCCCGCGCGAATTCGTGATGAGATGCTGCGGCGCTCAGCAGATGCGGTTGCCCAATTGAATTACGAGGGCGTCGGGACGATTGAGTTTTTGTATAACCATGATGGCTCTTATTACTTCATGGAGATGAATACCCGGATCCAAGTCGAGCATCCGATTACCGAGATGATTACCAATGTGGATTTGGTTGAGCTACAGCTGCGACTGGCGGCTGGTGCGGAATTAGAGCCGCAGTTGGTTGTCACGCACGGTTTTGCTTTAGAATGTCGCATCAATGCCATGACCCCTGGTAAGATTACTGGTCTGCATTTGCCAGGCGGCCAGGGCGTCCGTGTGGATACAGCGATCTATCAAGGCTATGTCGTACCCAACAGCTATGATGGAATGATCGCTAAAATTATTGTTTATGGTGATCGACGTCAGCGGGTTCTCCAACAAATGCAGGCCATCATTGATGAAACGGTGATTACTGGAATTCAGACCAATCTTGGATTATTGGCTCAGATTTTAAAAGAGCCATCATTCCAACGCTTAACAGCTACGGTCAACTGGTTGGATGACTTGCAGAAGCAGAAACATTAGCTAAGGTATTTAAGAAAGGGACTGCAAAATGAAAGTTGATTTGAACAGTGATCTGGGTGAAAGCTTTGGTCATTATGTTTTGGGAAATGACGAACAGATTCTGCCGCTGATTACTGCGGCCAACGTTGCCTGTGGGTTTCATGCTGGTGATCCCAACGTTATGGCTCAAACGGTAGCAATTGCTGAAAAAAATGGCGTAGCTATCGGTGCCCATCCCAGTTATCCAGACCGGATTGGCTTTGGTCGTCGGCACATGGACATGCAGCCGGAAAACGTTGAAAATATGATTACCTACCAAGTGGCGGCACTGCAAGGCTTTGTCAAAGGACATCGGCTGCATCATGTGAAACCGCATGGCGCGCTTTACAATGCCGCGGCTAAGAGTCTGCCATTGGCACTGGCAATTTGTCGCGGGATTAAGCGCGTTGATCCTGAATTGCCAATTTATGGGCTGGCTGGCAGTCAATTGATTACGGCAGCTCGTGAAATTGGTTTGCCTTATGCCAGCGAGGTGTTTGCTGATCGGGCTTATCAGGCTGATGGGACGCTGGTGCCTCGGGTCAAGCCGCATGCAGTGCTGCATGATCCGCAAGAAGTTGCCAAACGTGCGGTCCATATGATTCAAGATCAGGCTGTTACTGCAATTACTGGTGAGCACGTTGAGCTGCAAGTCGATACGATTTGCGTGCATGGTGACAATGAAGAAGCGTTGGCAATCGTACGGGCGCTGCGCTCAGCACTTAAAGATGCAGCAATTGAAATCGCACCTTTTGATCCCCACCATGCTTGATTTTGTAACTAACGACAGATTACATAAGGGAGGAAGATGTCTATGCAAAAGCACTCCAAAAATGGCGTATCTGAGCTGCCGGCAACTCATGATAAGAAATTACGTTCGGCTGCGATTGGTGGCGCGTTTTTAATGGCAATGTCCGCGGTTGGCCCTGGCTTTTTAACGCAAACGGCCACTTTTACGGGACAATTAGGAGCAGACTTTGGTTTTGCTATTTTAATTTGTATTTTAGTCGATATTGTCGTACAGCTGAATATTTGGCGGATTATCGTCGTTGCCGGCAAACGGGCCCAGGTTGTTGCCAATGACGTTTTTCCTGGTCTGGGCTATCTGCTGAGTGCATTGGTGGCAATTGGCGGTTTGTTTTTCAACATCGGGAACGTCGGCGGGGCTGGCTTAGGGCTTAATGTTTTGTTTGGCATCTCGCCGCAAGCCGGGGCGGTGTTGATCGGCATTTTTTCAATTATTGTCTTGGTAATTAAAGATGCTCTTAAAGCCGTTGATCGGACTGTTCAGGTATTGGCGGCCATCATTGTTCTGGTTTTGATCTACATTCTGTGCGTTATGAAGGTGCCTTACCAAACCGCGGTCGTTCATACGTTTAAGCCAACCCACATTGACTTTTACTCGATTTTGACGATCGTTGGCGGAACCGTTGGGGGCTACATCTCGTTTGCCGGTGGTCATCGTCTGTTGGCGGGCGGTGCCAGTGGTCAAAAAGATATCAAGTACGTTAATGAAGGTGCCTTGACGGGGATCGGGCTGGCATCAATCGTGCGGGTAATGCTCTTCTTAGCTGGTCTGGCAGTGGTTACGGCTGGCTACAAGCTCGATCCGGCCAATCCCGCGGCTTCGATTTTTAAATCCGCGGCCGGTAATTTTGGCTACAAGTTCTTTGGGCTGGTGTTGATCGCGGCCGGACTGTCTTCCGTTTTAGGCTCAACGTTTACCTCGGTCTCATTTCTGGACTATGCCGTCAGCAAGAAGGGCAATGCCAAGTTTGATCAGTTCCGCAGCTGGATTACGATCGGATTTATCGTTTTTGCCACGGCGATCTTCTATTTCATCGGTCAGCCAGCCAAGGTCCTGGTTGTGGTTGGCGCGCTGAACGGCTTTATCCTGCCAATCGCCTTGGGTATTCTGCTGGTTGCCGCGCACAAGTCCAAGATCATGGGGAGCGATTATCATCATCCGGCTTGGCTGACTTGGACGGGCTGGATCGTGGTTGCCTTCATGGCCTACTCCAGCATTGCCGCGGTTATGAAGCTACTTTAAGATAATTTATGACTGATGTGCTTAACCGTGCATCAGTCTTTTTATGTCAAAAAAGTACAACGTTATACATCTTTTAAACACGGGCTTGGAAACGATTGCTAAAACGTTACGAAACATGTTATGATGGTATGGTAAGATATCAGATGGTTTATTTTCAAGGAGGGGATAACAATGAAGAAAACTCGCATGATGATGTTTAGTCTGGTACTGTTTGGTCTGTTGCTGGTGGCGGTACCCGCGAAGGCAGCCAGCATCGATGCTACGGAAAGCACTGCTTCAGCGTTATCCTCTTTAGCCAGTCTGCCAGTCGCGACGGCCGTTGATGATGGCTGGGCCGTTTTAGGAGCGTTGGTGGTTGCTTTGCCAGGTGCATTCTATTTTGGCAAGAAAACCGACGAGAAGAGTCGTCAAAATGCCAAATCAGGCCAATCAAACCAGCTGCTGCTTAACTATCGCGGTCAACAAGGCACGGTTGAGCAAATGAGCGGCAAGCAGGGACTCTTTGGTCATATTGTTGGCGTTCGTCACCTGGTATTATATGAAGGTCGCGATTTTGAAGAGCTGGAAAATGATTTTCACGAAGCGGTCGATGAATACCTGGCTAAATATTAAAAAAACCGAGCACGGTCGCAAAAAGCGGCGGTGCTCTTTTATTACGTTGATTATTAGAGTATAATGAGAAAATGTTATCAATTTATAGGGAGTGGCATTTTGGCAAAGCGAGAATCAATCTATACCAAAGACGTGATTTTAGTCATGATTGCGTCTTTTTGCTTTATGTTCAGCAACATGTACTGTAATCCGCTGATTAATGGCTATGCGCAAAAGCTGGGAGCCAGCAGCACGTTTGCCGGCGTGATCGCGGGGATGATGAGTCTGGTGGCAATGTTTCTCAGACCGATTGCTGGTAATCTGACAGATCGAATCTCAAAGTATCGGCTGGCTTCTTGGGGCGGCCTGCTGAGTTTTATTGGTGTGACTGGCTATATTTTTGTATCCAACAGTGGCCTGCTGATGTTGTTTCGCTTGATCAACGGGACGGGGTACGTTTTGTGTACCGTCTGCATGACGACTTGGCTGGCCAGCTTGGTCCCATTGTCGCATGTTGGGGAGGCGATGGGACTGTATGGAATCATGAATGCACTGGCAATGGCGTTTGCACCGGCAGTCTCCATTAATCTGTATCATGTAATCGGCTACCGGCCTGCCATTATCGTCTCGGCCGCGGCGGCGCTTTTGGTTGCGGTAATCGTTCAGTTTGTGAGTGATCGTTCCGTACCGGTAAAGAAATTACGCTCAAATGGGTCTGGCCGAATCAAGATCATTCAAAAAAGCGCGCTGCCAGTTGCGGCCATGACGGCTCTGTTTGCGATTCCTTACTTTGCTACACAGGCTGATATCGTGACCTATGTTGAGCAGCGTCACTTAACGGTTGCCGTGGGCGCGTACTTTATGATCTATGCAGCAGTTTTATTGGTGATTCGGCTTTGTCTGCGCACTAAATTCGACACGGTTCGTTTCGGTAAATGGCTGATCGTCAGTTTGTTGGCCAATGTTTTTTATTTGATCATGCTGTCAATTATGAAAACCAATTGGGAAATGGCTTTGGCGGCCGCTGGCATGGCAATGGGATATGGCATCATCTACTCAGTCTGTCAGTCAACGGCTCTGATGCTGGCGCCACAAGGAGAACAGGGACTGGCCAGTTCAACGTTTTTCCTGGGCGTTGACATTGGGATGACGCTGGGACCGGTTTTAGGGGGCTTGATTGACCAGTATCTGCCGCTTAAAGCTTTTTACCCGGTCATGTTGATTATCGTGCCAATCATTTTCTTGATCTATTTAGGAGACCGCAAAGAGTTAAACGGCGCGGTTGCAAAACATTAAAAAAACGCTGGGTTGTCAGATGCAATCCAGCGTTTTACATATCTGTTGCTTAATTATCAGCCAGGTCAGCCCAGGTCTGGTGAGTATAAGCCATTTGCCAAAAGCCCAGCTCATAGCTGCTGCTGCGCAAAAAGGCCGTCATCATCTGTTGTTTGACGGTTTCACTACTGTTGGCAGCCAGTTCGTTGACCAAGCCGATCAGCTGTTGAGTACTGGTATCAAAGCCGACTGTCTGATAGCTGTCAAAAAATGCTTGGTAGACGGGAACGGGACTGGTCTGATCTTTCCAGTAGTCGGCAATCTCATCATAAAGCCAGTAGCAGGGTAAAAGAGCGGTCACGGCAGCAGCGGGATCAACGCTCAGCTGATGCTCCATATGGGTAATGTAAGCGTAGTTGTTAGGAGCGATGGGAGCTTGCTGAATCTCTGCTGGACTGAGCTTGAGCTGTTGCAGCATTGGACTGCGCTGAACGTCTTCTCCGGAACCGTTAGCCAGCTTTAAGAGCAGCGCGCCCTGTGATTGAGAAAGCAGGGCGGCAGTTTTTTCGTGCAGCTTTTCAAACGCGGTCAGGTATTTGGTATCCTGCGTCAGATAATAGCGAAAGGTTGCCAATGGCAGTTTACCGCTGGCCAGTTCAGTGATAAATGGATGGTGAATGCTTTTTTGCCAGAGTGGTGCAGCTGCTTGATGCAGTTTTTCAGAAAATTTAGTGGTTTTTGAGTCGTTCATAAAAATTTCACCTGGTTGATTTAGTATAAAGAATTGATATGCTGAACGGTTTTTTGAATGTCAGCGCTTTGCAGAATCATTGAGATCATTGAAAGGCCAGCGACTCCGGCAGCAAGCGTCTGGATCATGTTGGCTTCGGTAATGCCGCCAATGGCCACGATTGGATGGGTGCTTATCGTGACCAACCCATGCAGTTTTTCAAGTCCCATAGCTGGATCAGCATCATTTTTGGAGCTGGTTGGAAAAATCGGTCCGCTGCCAACATAGGCTACCGGCAGCTGATTAGCGTGCTTGATCTGTGCTGGCTGATTGCATGAATAGCCGACAAACATAGTGTTGCCAACCGCGGCTAAGACCTGTTCGACACGCTGATCCTTTTGACCAACGTGGATGCCGTCAGCGTTGATTGCCTGGGCCAATTCAACGTCATCATCAACGATCAGCGGAATATGGTGCTGATCGGCCAGCCTGCGCAGTTTCAATCCCAGCTGCACGCGCTGTTCTTGGTTGAGTTGGCTGGTGCCTTTTTCGCGATACTGAAAGGCGGTAATGCCGCTGTCCATTGCGATTGATACGTCATTTAGAAACCGTTTTGGATCATGATTGACGTCTTGGGTGCCGCCAACCAGATAGCAGTGAAGCATTTCTTCTCTAAATTGCATACTGCCCTCCTAGACTGCCCAGTGATTCAAAGGACCATGCCCGTGACCAACCTGGATGCCGTCGCGAATCGTGGCTTCCACGTAGGCCTTGCCGATGCGAATCGTGTTTTCCATTGATACGCCCTTAGCCAGCTCGGCGGTAATGCAGGCAGAGATCGTATCACCAGTCCCATGCGTGCGTTTGGTGTCGATCCGAGGAGAGATCATCCAAAAGCTGGATCCATCAGCCAGCAATACAAAGTCACTGGCCTGTTTTTGATCATTAAAATGACCGCCCTTAACCAAGACATTCTTGGCGCCTAAAGCCTGCAGCCGCTGCCCAGCTTTTTTCATATCGGCGTTGTTTTTGATCGTCATTTCAGCCAGTGCCTCTGCTTCCGGCAGGTTGGGCGTTACTAGATCGGCGAGGGGAAGCAGCTTGGTCCTGACCGTGCTGATCGCCTCATCGGTCAACAGATGCGCGCCGCCTTTTGCAATCATGACTGGATCAACTACCAGTGGTCCAAAATCGGATTGTCTAAGATTGGCGACGACGGTTTCAACGGTTTCAGTATCAGCCAGCATGCCCGTTTTGCAGGCGCGAATTTTTAAATCGGCGCTTAATGAAGAGAACTGTTCATCAATGATTTTTTTAGGCAGCGGCATGGCGTCTTGAACGCCCAGCGTGTTTTGTGCCGTAATGGCGACTAAAACAGTCGTGGCAAAAACATGCCGCATCTGCATGGTTTTTAGATCTGCCTGCATGCCTGCGCCGCCACCTGAATCAGAGCCAGCAATCGAAAGGGCTTGTGGAAATTCATTAATCATCTTTAGTCCTCTTTCTGTAATTCGGTTTGCCAGGCTGCAATCAATTGATCATCGGCTTGGTAAAGATTGTCCAAAAACATGTCATACCAGCGGCTTGGCATCTGGGTATTGTTAGCAGCGGCCTGGCCGGCTAAGGCAAAGACCTCGCAAGCCGTGGCGGCCGCTTCCAAGACACTGCCGCCCAAACCGATAAAGGCCGCGATAATACTGGAAAGCATGTCGCCAGTTCCCACATGAACGGCAAACAGCGGCGAGCCAAATGGAACCTTGATGACTTTTTGACCATCAGTAATGATATCTACGGCTCCAGTCATCGCAACGACGGTTTGATATTTTTGAGCACATTTCTGCGCGATGGCGGTCAGATCACCATCCCCAGATCCCGCGTCGATGCCATGGCTTTGCCAGTCAATCCCAGCTAACGCAGCAATCTCGCCGGCATTTCCGCGGATGCAGGCAAAGTGATACTTGCTCAAAAGTTCGTTGGCAACCTGAGTACGATAGGCGCTGCCGGCACAGGCAACCGGGTCAAAAACGGCTGGGACCTCTAAAAACTGCGCGGCATCCATAACCGCCAGCATCTCTTTTCTTTGTGCGGCTTCAACGGTTCCCAGATTAATCGTGACGGCCTGGGCAATCTTAACCATGTCTTCGGCTTCTTCGGGCGCTTTGGACATGATTGGCGAAGCGCCTAAAACGTTTAAGCCATTGGCAACATCAGCGGGCGTAACCATATTAGCAACCGTTAAGACGACCGGATTTTGTTTGCGCAGCTGTGCAATCAGACTCATATGAATTCCTCCTTTGATTGGCTGAAATAAAAAATCCGCGAACTCGTTAAAACGCTCGCGGATCTGGTTGATTCCAATTCAAAAAAGAAGCACTTTCCTTCGCAAGCATCGACTTAACAGGTTCAAAGAGTTTACGCGTCACTGCGCGCGTCTCAGTCCAGAACATGGACTCCCCTAGTGCGGAAAAATATTCAACTTAGTTTTTAGTATAGCAGAAAATTCAAATTTAAAAAGACTTAATTCGTTCAATTAGGCTGAGATGCTCAATTTCAATCAATAAAGTCATTTGCTATGCAATTCTGTTTTTGAAAACTTATCAAGCAGTCAATTCAGTGATAGATTAATTATAATTATATTAAAAAGGGGGGATGGATATGCCAAATCATCAAGCAGGTAAAATCAGCTTTGCCTCGGTGTTTTTGTTTGGCATCAACAGCATGGTCGGGTCCGGCATCTTTTTATTGCCTGGCGTGCTGTTTCAAGATGCCGGCAACTGGAGCCTGACCTTGATTCTGTTGGCGGCATTGGCAGTCTTGGCAATGGCCTATTGTTATGCCGAGATGGCGCATCACTTTTCGGGGAATGGCGCGGGCTGGTATTATACCTACAAAGAGTTTGGCCGATTTTGGGGCTTTGAGATCGGGCTGTTTACCTGGCTGCAGGGCGCCGCGGCGATTGCTACCGAGATCGCGGCTTTTTTACGCGGGCTGCGACCATGGCTACCAAGATTAAGTGAGATTACGGTCTATCGCTGGGCCGGATTGGGAATGATTCTGATTTTACTGACGATCCGGTTACTGGGTAAAAAGGCGTCAACCTGGGCCAATAACTTTTCAACGGTCTTGAAGCTGGCAGTTTTGGGATTGTTTGTCGTGCTGGGGATTTTTTACGTCAAGCCGGGCAACTTTAATGCTTCGGTCCATAATTCGCTTAGTGACTTTGATCATGCATTTATGCTGATCTTCTTTATGTTTCCAGGATTTTCGTTTCTGCCGGTACAGGCATCGTCCATTCACAATTCCAAAAAGAACCTGCCAAAGCTTTTGATTGGCGTGGTCATTAGCGTTGCAGTCATCTATGTGATTACCATGGGCGTGGCGATCGGGATGCTTGGCAATCGAATCGACAACGTGGACGCACCACTGGCCTGGGCGTTTGGTCAGCGGTTTGGCAAGCTGGGCGAGGCCGTTATTATGATCGGCATGTTAGGATCGATTGCCGGCGTGGCGATCTCAATGTTTTACAGTACGCCATACGTGGTCTCATCGCTGGCAAATGAAAAGGCGCTGCTGCCTAAGTTTATCGGCATTAAGACTAAAAATGGCGTTCCATACGTGGCTACGCTTTTAACGGCCGGTATCGTTTTGATTTTGGTAATGACAGGAGATTATCTGGCGCTGATTCCCTGCAGCATCATGATTGCCGTCGTTCAGTACGCATTCGTGGCGATGGCAACCATCAAGCTTGAATTTGCGGATTTAAAGCGGCGGCATGCACAAGGCAAGATTGACCATATTGATATTTATGAAATGGTGCTGGCCGTGATAGCATTACTGTGCTGTTTATTTTTGGCCCGTTTTGTAACCCCTTTGGCAATCGAGATCACGGCTGGCATCGCATTGGTCGGGGTGGTCAGCTATCTGGGACAGCTGATTAGGCGGCCGCCAGCTGAAAATTAGCCAAAGACAGCGCTTTCCATCCGCGTTATAATCGGATTAGATGATTTAGAAGCGGAGGGATTTTTAATGACGGAAATCAATTCATACGTCGATTTAAAATGGCTGTCGGTCATTGAAAAGTTTCGCCATGAAGCCAAAGAAAATGATGACGCGCGTGATGCCGGGCTGAATCCGTACCCAGAAAACGTTGATCGCTTTGACAACATTCGCTATGGTGATCATGGTGATGACAACCTGCTCGATTTGTATCGGCCGCATCGCTATCAAGGAAAACTGCCGGTGATCGTGCACGTGCATGGCGGCGGCTACGTTTATGGTACCAAAGAAACCTATCAATTCTATGGACTGGCGATGGCACGGATGGGTTTTGCCTTTATCAACTTTAACTATCGCAAGGCACCAGAAGTTGAATACCCAAGCGAGCTGCGGGAAACTAACCGAGTCTTTCACTGGCTGGTACAGCACGCCGACAAGTATGATCTGGATCTCAACAACGTCTTTATTGCTGGCGACAGTGCCGGCGCGCAGATGGCAGAACAGTATCTGGTCATGTATACCAATCCAGAATATGCGCAGCTGCTGGAAATGCAGATGCCGGATTTAAAATTGAAAGCCGGCCTGCTCAACTGCGGCTGTTACTTTTTGGAACGGCAGCTGGCTCAGCCAAGCGTTCTGGATGCCTATTTTACTGGACATGCCCGTTCGCTGCATCCACACGATCTGAAAGTAGAAGACTATATTACCAAGGACTTTTTGCCGGTCTTTGTTATGACTGCCAACCAAGACTTTCTGCATGATACGGCTGTCCGCTTTGATCAGTATCTGCTTGATCGTAAAATTCCGCATGAGTTTAGAAGCTATGGCGATTCACAACACCCCCGCGGTCATGTTTTCCATGTCAACCAAAAGGATCCCGAAATCGCGGCCCGCTGCAATGCGGATGAGATCGATTTCTTGCGACGCTTTATCGATTAGTGGCGAATATTCGCTTAAAAATCAGTGAAGAAATGCCTAATGTTGAAATAAAATCTTCGGCTCAAAAATTGGGTCGGGGATTTTTTGATGTTTGCTGCCAGTGGCTAATTAACCTATAATGAAAAATAGTCTATCAATGGGGGAATGAGAATGGATCATCAGCCAGACATGCGGGACTGGTCGTTTGCCAAGCGGGCGTTAGCTGAGATTCAGCAGGCCAAGCGCAAAAAATGGTACAGCTTTTGGGTGCAAGTTGAGCTGCCAGACGGAAAAAAACACTGGTATCAATTACCCAAAGACGTTCAGTATGCAATGCGGCAGCACGAAAAAAAGCATCGTCAAGACTGGTTTTTGATCATTAAAGGCGCTTTGATCAACGTGCCGGTTTCAGCATATGATGAACAGGGCAATGTTGCGCTGAAAACTGGCGTGATTCGTCGAGCCGAGCGTCGCCATCAGCATACGTCTGATCCAGCTCAGATCTCACGCAGTCAATTTGTCCAGCCACGCTACAGCTGGTGGGGCATCAGCAATCAAAAAGAAATGATCGTCTATCTGCAGCATGATCATAATCAAGGTAATCGTGAACAAATCAAACGTGATGTCAAAATCATCAATCGCAACTGGCAAAGAGCACGCTGGCAGGCTCCTTGCCGCTTGATGCTCAAGTACAGTCTGGCAGTCAGCTGCCTGGTGATGCTGTGCAGCTGGTCGATCGTGCGCGGGCTGCTGTTGGTTGGTGGACTGATTGGGCTGATCTTTTCGCTTTGGCTGGACTGGTATCTCAGACCAGCCGCTTAGCTGACTGCCAAAAAGCAGGAGATTGCTTGTTACCATGCTCATTAGAATCGTTTAGAATAGCAAATGACGCTGGATCAAGGCTTGACCCAGCGTCATTTTTTAAGATTGAATCTTGATTTTGAGACTATTTATAGTTATTCAGCGCGTTTTGCAGCTCGGCTTTAATCTGGTCAACCAGGGCAGCTGGTTCCAGGATCTTAACCTGTGAACCGGCACTGAGCAGCCAGATCAAGGCGCCTTGAATATTGGCCACGTGGGTTTCGATGACGACGTTTTCCTCATCGGCAGCCAGCTGATCAAAGTCGAACGACTCTTGTTTTCTGGCGTCATAGATCGGCGTAGTTAGGTCATATTCATGATAGACCTTGGCTGCATAGGGAAATTTGTCGAGTGATGGCTCAATGATGCGGCGCGCACAGCGGAACACGATTTTTTCGACCGTCCCGTTGATGCTGCCGAACATGTTGGCCAGACTGTTGATGTTGGCGCTGCGGCTGGTTTCAATAGCATCGGGATCACAATCAATCGGTAGACTGGTCAGACTGGCCTGTTGAATGCGGTCGATCCGGTAGTTGCGAATGTTGTTAGCTTTTTCCGGCACGTTGTATAAAATTGCGCGCAGATAAAAGTAATGATCGTTAAAATCAATGCTTAACGGATCCAGTTCGCGCTGGGCAATCTGACCATGCGCGTCTTGGTAGGTGATTTTTAAGACGTGCTGATCCGACAGGGCATGGCAGATCGTTTCAAAGGTATTGACGTCAACCAGCGATTGAACGGGCTGATACTCATCACGACTGGGCTTTAAAAGTACCTTGAAAAGCTCATCTTTATTGACAACCTTAAATGGAGCCATCAATCCCTTGATAACCGCGGAAAGATCGGCTTTGCTGAAGGCACGGCTGGCAATGATGATTTTGGCGATAATCAAAGTGCGGCGAAAATCAATCGTTTTGGGTGCCGTGTTTAATCGAAAAATCCGATCATGATCATTGAACGACTGGACGGTGATCTCCATTGGTGCCAGCCATTGCTTGATTTTATTGAAGTTCTTGTTGATGGCATCTGATTTGACATTGGCCACGGCTTCGATCTCGCTGCTGGTTACCATCCCTTCCGTCAGCAGCTTGATCAGCATGAAGCGTGCAGCTTGTCCCTTAGTGTCGGCCATTGAAAACTCCCCTTTTTAAAATATGATTATACCAAATAAAATTTCAATGGTTAGTCGACTGATCATGGATATGGAAACTGATTAAAATCATATTAACAAGTACTAATAGTCGTTTTAAACCAGCTATCACTTGTTCGATCTAAGCAGCTTAGCGGTTCATTAGCGACTGTTTGACTGGCAAAAGCAGCATTTCCGATATCTAAAATGTTTGCGGATATGATTTCCGCACATGACAGTACAATTTAATTTAGTAAATCAAAAACGTTTATTTTGATTTAAATTAAAAAATATATTGACATTCTAATTTAATTATCATAAACTAACACCATTAAATCTTGACCAGGCTTAAAACAGAAAGGAGCCGTTTAAAATGGAATTTCAATTAAAAGTTCAATTTAATCAACAAACGGCTCTCCAAAAACAAGCCCTGCTGATGCTGTCAATCAAGGACCCGATTATTATTCAGTGCTGACTGAAAATAATTTGGCCCTTCTTTAGCTTGGCTGGGGGCCTCAAATGAAGCTCTCATTCAAAGCGAATGGGAGCTTTTATTTTGCCGGTCATAGGTTTGCTAAACGATTCGACATAAGATACATGAAAGAGGGAATCTACCATGATGTTTTCACAATGTGGACCACAACGTTTTATTTCTGCCAATGATGCCTATGACTACCTGCCAACTTATTTCGAGGAAGGCGGCATCAAGAAGGTGCTGTTCCTGCATGGTGAAAAGTCATGGGCCGCGGCTAAGCCTTACATGCCAGAGATGCCAGCCAGCGTAGCAATCATTGACGTGCCCTTCAATGGCGAGTGCTCCTATGAAGAAATCGCACGCGTCAAAGAGATTGCAACGCAAAATCAGGTTGATATGGTGATCGGTCTGGGCGGCGGCAAGTGCCTGGATACCGTCAAAAGCGTTACGCAGGGAACCAATTTTAAACTAGGCCTGATTCCAACCTTGGCCAGCAACTGCGCGCCATGGTCGGCTTTAAGCGTGCACTACCATGAAAACGGCGAGCATATCAATCACGAGATCTATCATGAAACGGCCGACATTATGCTGCTTAACCCTCAAGTAATCGTCAACTCGCCAATCAACTATTTCGTTGCGGGAATTGGCGACACGCTGGCCAAGTACTACGAATCCGAGATGATTTTTGAAAACATGCAGCCAGAACAGTTCAACACGCAGCTGACGATCTCGCGGGCAATGGCTCAGGCCTGCCGCGACGACCTGCTGGAAAACTCGGAACAGGCAATTGCTGACATGAAGAAGGGTGAGGTGACGCCGGTCTTTCGTAAGGTAGTTGAGACGGTGATCGTAACTTCTGGCCTGGTTGGCGGCTGGGGCGACTACTTTGCACGGGCAACCGGTGCTCATTCAGTTCATGATGCTTTGACCGTCTTTCCAGCAACCAGTGATTCGCTGCATGGCGAACGGGTTGCTTATGGGATTCTGGTACTTTTGGCTCTTGAAAAGCGTGAGGATGAAATGGCTGAGCTCTTGCCGCTTTACCGTAGCATGGGTCTGCCGGTATGCCTTGCTGATCTGAATCTTGATGGCTCAGATCAAGACGTGGTGGCGCAGATTGCCCACGACACTTCCGCAGACGGTACGCAGATTCATTTTCTGCCAATCGATACGGGTGAACAGGCTGTTGCACGGGCGATTACCCGCGTTGAAGAAATCACGGCTGGCGAAACGGTTGCTTAAAATAAAGGATCGGCTGGCGGTACAACACCGGCTGAAAAATAAATGAGATGATGCGGCTTGATTGCGGATTTTCCGTAGTCAGGCCGTTTTTCATCTAAATCTTGAAATTAGAAAAAGCCCATCGAATAACCAGATGATTTTTTTGATTCGCCTGGATTCTCGGTGGGCATATTGGTAAGGAACCGATTATGGATTTTTGGAGCTTATTTAAGATAGTCGCGGGCAATCTGCTTGTAGATGTCAATCATGCTGAGATACTGATCTAAGTCGATATACTCATCGATCTTATGGGCCGTGGCGTTGCCGGGACCAAACACCAAAACGTCCATGTGGCGGTTGGCTTTGGTCATTTCCGAAGCATCCGTGCCAAAAGCAATGCCCCGGACGTTAAAGCTGTGTCCCAAATGATCGGTGGCAGCTTTTTGCGCAATGGCGACGATTTCGGCATTACGCTCAGTCGTGACGGCGATTTTGCTGCCGAGGACCTCGATGGAAAGCTGCGCGTGATCCTGATCATTGATATTGGCGATGATGCGGCTTAAATGAGCGATGATTTCGTCATTGTCCGTTTCGGGGATGGTTCTAAGCTTGACGAAAAGTTCCGCATGATCAGGCACGGCATTCAGCTGCTCACCGCCATCAATCTTGGTAACTACCGGCACGGCGCGTCCTAAGACTGGATTTTCGTATTTAGCAACCAGTTCGCCAAAATATCGTTCCTGTTCCTGGTAAAAATGAATCAAGGGCGTAATGGCGTTAAAGCCCAGATCCGGCCGTGAGCTGTGCGCGGCTTTGCCAATCGAGTCGATGCGGTAGGTGATTGATCCTTTATGCGCGTAGGCAATGTCGGCATTAGTCGGTTCGGCAAAGATTGCGGCGGTCAGATCGTCAACATAGCCGTCTTTTGCAAACCGCTGTGCCCCTTGCATGTGATTGATCTTGGAGCTTTCTTCGGCTACGGTACCCAGTAGTTCCAGCTTACCGTTTAAACCCGCGCTTTCATCTTTTAATTCGGCCATTGCAATCGCCATCGCCGCCAGACCGCCTTTCATATCAGCCGTCCCGCGTCCATACATGCGATTGTTTTCAATATGAGCACTGAATGGCGGAAACTGCCATTTGGCGGGATCCTCAGTCTTTACCACGTCTTGATGACCGCAGAACGCCAAGACCTTGTTATTGTTTCCATCACCCAGCTCAGCATAGAAATTGCTCCGGCCTTTCATGACTGGCAATAGCCGGCAGTTGACGCCATGTTCCTGCATGAATGACTGCAGAACAACGGCTAAGCGATCCTCAAAACCGCCAGCCGTGTCGATTTCAATCAGCTGTTTTAAAAAGTCGATACGTGCCTGGTTATCCATGGAAAAGACTCCTTTAAATCATTTTTAAACACCATCATAGCGCGCTGATCACCAGCTGTCTAAAAAATTTTTTAAAAAAGCAAAAGGCAACAGCGCCAACGTGTTTCGGTTTATCGATTTCCCAAATTTAACTGGAAGCGTTGACAAAACGTGAAAGCGCATTTATTATACTAGGTGTATCGATAACCTAAAGCGTTTTCAAGAATTGTTGAAGATAGGGGAGAGTTGAAGATGAACTATCTAATTGGTGTGGATGTCGGCACGACCAGCACAAAAGCGGTCCTGTTCGATGAGAAAGCTCAGGTACTGGATTCTTATAAAGAACTGTATCAGCTTTATCGTGACGGTAATGGGATGGCGGAGCAGAATCCGGATGACCTGACCGCGGCCGTTGAAAAAGTGATTCATGATGCGGCTGAGCGGGCCAAGTCATTAGGCGGCCAGGTATTGGCAGTCTCGTTTTCCAATGCCAACCAGAGCGTGATCTTACTGGATAAGAATCATCAGCGGCTGACGCGGGCGATGACTTGGGCTGATACGCGGGCACGTGAGGTTGCGGCTAAGCTGAAGGCCACCCCGGATGGAGCCGACATCTACGCGCAAACCGGGACGCCGATTCATCCAATGTCGCCATTGACCAAACTGATGTGGCTAAAACAGACGCAGCCTGAAAAAATGGCAGCTGCCGCATATGTTGCCGACATTAAGTCGTATTTGTTCTGGAAGCTGTTTGGCAAGTTTAGAGTCGACATCTCAACGGCCAGCTGCACTGGATTTTTCAATATGCACACGCAGGATTGGGATGATGAGATTCTGAAGCTGACTGGCATTACGCGCTCACAGCTGCCAGAGATCGTTGACGGTACGACCAAAGAAACTGGATTGACGCCGGCAGCCAAGCAGGCAACGGGACTTGATGATGAGACGCCGTTTGTCTATGGTGCGTTTGACGGCGCGCTTTCCAATCTTGGCGTTGGGGCCACGCGGCAGGATACGGTTGCCATTACGATTGGGACTTCAGCGGCAGTGCGCGTAGCTACTGATCATCCAGTGGTCGATCCCGAACAGCGCCTGTTCTGCTACTCAATTGATCGGCAGCGCTGGGTGGTCGGCGGTCCTTTGAACAACGGCGGTGATGTTTTTCAATGGGCGGCCAATCATCTGGTCGACAGTTCGGCTGCCAAGAGTGAGGACAAATCGGTTTATGACGTTGCCAATGAAGTAATTGCCAGCGTTCCAGCCGGTGCCCATGGCTTGTTGTTCCATCCGTTTCTGGGTGGTGAGCGGGCGCCGCTTTGGGATGCCAACGCGCGCGGCAGCTTCTTCGGCCTGAATCCGCTGCATACCCGAGCCGACATGCTGCGGGCAGTAATGGAAGGCATCTGCATGAACATTGCCACGGTCTATGATGCGGTATGCGATCTGGTTGGTAAGCCTGCCAGCGTAACGGCAACAGGTGGATTTGCCCGTTCTGAGGTCTGGAAGCAGATGCTGGCGGATGTCTTGGACGTCGCGGTCAACATTCCGGAATCCTATGAATCAGGATGTCTGGGTGCGGTTACGATGGCGATGAAGAGTCTGGGAATGATTGATGATCTGGACGCGGTACAAGACTTGATCGGCAGCGTTGGCGCTTATCAGCCGGAGCAGGCTACAGTGCGGGTCTATCAAAAGTACCTGCCATTGTTCAAACAGGTTGAAGGATTGCTCAAGCCGGCCTATTCAACGATTGCGCGGCTGCAGCAGGAAAATTAAATTGAGGGGGAAACATTATGCCACTGCTCATTGTTTTATTAGGGGTTTTGATTCTGATCTTCTTGATCGTTAAGTTGAAGCTCAACACGTTCGTTTCATTGGTCGTTACTTCATTTATCATTGCGCTTTGTCTGCAGATTCCGGTTGCCAAGATACCAACCGCGATTGAAACTGGGATTGGCGGTCAGCTGGGCCACTTAGCAATTATTTTCGGATTTGGGTCCATGCTGGGGCAACTGGTTTCTGATGCTGGTGGCGGCTACCGGATTGCCACGACTTTGATTAATAAGTTCGGGCGGCGCTGGATTCAGGTTGCCGTAATTCTGGCATCGTTTATCATTGGTCTGGCACTGTTCTTTGAAGTTGGTCTGGTTGTCGTTTTGCCAATCATCTTCATCATCGCTCGTGAGCTGGACATGCCGCTGATGTACCTGGGGATTCCGATGGCAGCTACTTTGAACGTCTGCCACGCCTTCTTGCCGCCACACCCGGCACCAACCGCCATTACCGACATTCTTGGTGCTACTTTGGGTCACGTGCTGCTTTTGGGGATCATCGTCGCAATTCCAACGATCATTATTTCTGGTCCAGTTTTCAACTACTTCCTGCACAAAATCTACCCTTCTGTTTACCGTAAAGACGTTGATATCTCCGTTCTTGGCGAATACAAGGAATTCAAGCTGGAAGAAACGCCTGGCTTTGGCATCTCCGTGTTGACGGCCATGATGCCGGTTATCCTGATTGCCGTTGCTACGATCTGCTCATTTGTACTCTCCAAGACCAACCCAGTCAACCAGTTCATTCAATTCGTCGGTGCTCCGGATGCGGCCATGCTACTGTCGCTGCTGTTTGCGATCTGGACGATGGGCCTGGCCCGCAGCGAAAAGATGAGCGAGATCTCCAAGTCAATGACGACTTCTGTTAAACAGATTGCCATGATGCTGCTGATTATCGGTGGTGGCGGTGCCTTTAAGGAAGTGCTGGTAGAAGGCGGCATCTCCAAGTACGTCTCCACGCTGTTCTCTGGTACCAGCATCTCACCAATCCTGGCTGCCTGGCTGATCACGGCACTGCTGCGGGTTTCGCTTGGCTCCTCGACCGTTTCTTCAATGACGGCAGCTGGCTTGATTGCGCCAATGACTGCTCACATGTCGCCAACGATGAGTGCTTTGATGGTACTTTCGATCGGTGCCGGTTCCGTCTTCTGTGACCATGTCAACGATGCCGGTTTCTGGATGATCAAGGAATACTTCGGTCTGTCACTTAAAGAAACGCTGCTTTCCTGGTCGACGCTGACCTCAGTATTGTCGCTGGCTGGTCTGGCAAGCGTTTGGGTCCTGTCGTTGATCATTGCCTAACTGATTTTCTTAGCTAAAGATTCACTCTTAAAATACCTATAAAAGTGCGTGGACCCAGTTGTGGTTACGCACTTTTTTAATTAGTGCCCGGTTATGATAAAATAAGTCTTACTAAGCAAACAGGCTAAAGGAAGAGGATTATGTCACAGCATGTAACAATCAGCGACGTTGCCAAAGCGGCGGGGGTTTCGGTAACGACCATCTCGCGCTATCTCAACGGCCATTATCAAAAAATGAGCGCGCAGACCAAAGAGCGTATTGACGCCACGATCAATCAACTGCATTACGTGCCGGCTGCTTCGGCTAGACGACTGCGCCAGACGCAGAGCCATTTAGTGGGGGTATTGGTCGGGGATATTGCCAACCATTTCTCATCACTGCTCAGCAAGGGAATCTATGATATCTTGCAGCCAGCAGGTTATGATGTATTGTTGATGAACACCAACAACTCGCAAGAAATGGAGAAAAAGGCCTTAGATGATCTATATCAGCAGCGCGTTGACGGCATTATCGTGCAGCCAAACTCGCGGCACTTTGATCAGTATCAATCAATTCTGCGCAATCAGACGCCGCTGGTTTTGGTTGACCGGGAAGTCGATGACCAGCCGCTGACAGTGGGCAAGGTAACCAGCGCCAACTTCGATGCCAGCTATCGATTGGGACGGCAGCTGGGCAAAAAGGGCTATGCCAATGTGATCACGGTCAGCTCGCGATTTGCCGAAGCTTCTGGCCAGCATCCCCGGATCAAGGGCTTTCAGCTGGCAGCCAGCGAGACGGGGCTGACCTATCATAATATTGAGATTAAGGGTCATGATGATGACTGGCTGGCAAGAGAGCTGACGCGCGTAATGGGCCAGCTTGATGGCAGAACGGTCGTGATCTCGCTGATGGGACCGACCCTGTTTACGCTGCTTAAGATCTTTAAGCATGAAAAAGTAACGTTTCCTAAGGATCTGGGCCTGATCAGCGTTGATGACTGGAGCTGGTCGCAGTACGTTGGCGAAGACGGTATCTTTTTGCTGCGGCAGGACATGGAGTTGATGGGCAATCTGGCAGCTCAAAAACTGCTGACGCAAATCGAGGGGCACTCACTGATCAGTGACACGTCAATTCTGCCAGTTACTGTTGAGATCCATTCATCAATTTAAGCTAAAAACCCGATTGATCAATGGCTGCGATCAATCGGGTTTTATATTATCAGACACCAAGCTGGTCATCTGTCTTATGGTCTTAAGATTTGATAGGGCGGCGTAGCACGATAGGCTTCGATGATCTGTAAAAGCGCGGCGGGAGACTCCTGCATGTTGCGCTGAATCCAAAGCGTAAACAGTGAGGCGATGCCGCCAAAAACGATTTCGGATGCATAGGGCTGCTTGATCTTGGGCTGCTGCAGGTTGGCATGCTGATGAAGAAAAGCCTGCGCCAGGATTTGGGAAAGCAGCTCTTTGACTTGTCCCTTTAGATCGCTGTTTAAAAGGGCATGGGCAAAAGCAAAATTGTTCTGCACATATTCAATAATTTGACTGATGGTAGCGGGTGAAAACCAGTCGTTGCGATCCCCGTTGTCCTGTTTTAGGATCGCGGCAATGTCAGTGAAGAAATCGTTGACCAGCTGCTGGGCCAGATCGTCTTTGTCAAGATAGTTCAAATAAAAGGTTCCGCGATTGATACCGGCCTGCTTGACCAGACTGCTAATTGTCATTTTTTGAAACCCTTCTGTCTCTAGAAGCACGATAAACGCCTGCTTGATTTTTTCTTTCGAGGCTGTTTTGCGGATCATTCCCATTTTTTTCTCCTTAAATCAACAACTTATTTATTTTTGGCCATCACAAAATAGTCTGAATCCATTAAAATGTAGCGTAAAGAAATCAAAAAAGCAAACTGCTGACAGTAAAGAAGGGAAAATAATGGCCTTAATCGAGGTACGCAACAATACAAAAATATACCAGACCGGCGATGAAAAGCTTTATGCCAACAAAGACATCAGCTTTTCAATTGAAAAAGGTGAGCTCGTGATCATCTTGGGTGCATCAGGTGCTGGCAAGTCAACGCTGCTTAATATCTTGGGCGGGATGGACACGAATATGAGTGGCGAGGTTATCGTTGCTGGTCAAGACATTGCCAAATATGATCGTCGCGAGCTGACGACCTATCGCCGGCTGAGCGTGGGCTTTGTCTTTCAGTTTTATAATCTGATTCCCAACCTGACAGCTAAGGAAAACGTTGAATTGGCTTCAGAAATCGTTCCCCAGGCGCTGGATGCCGTTGAAGCACTGAAAGCGGTGGGACTGGCCAATCGCATCAACAACTTTCCTGCCCAGCTTTCCGGTGGTGAGCAGCAGCGAGTGGCAATTGCACGCGCCGTTGCCAAGAACCCACAGCTGCTTTTGTGTGATGAGCCGACTGGTGCGCTGGACTATGAAACGGGCAAGCAGGTGCTCTAGATTCTACAAGATATGAGTCGCAAGCATGGTTCGACGGTCATCATCGTTACGCATAACGCGGCTTTGGCTCCAATTGGTGATCAGGTGCTGCATATTCACGATGGTCAGCTGGTAAATCAAGAACGTAATGAGCATCCAGCCGACATCAAGACGATTGAATGGTAGGTGAGCATCTTGAGCAAGCGAATACTATGGAAAGATGCCTGGCAAGCCATTACGCACTCGCTGGGCCGATTTATCGCGATCTTTCTCTTAATGGCCGTAAGCGCGTTTGCCTTGATTGGTTTAAAAATTACGGGACCGGATATGCGGCAGACGGCAACCAGCTTTTTTGCCCAGCATCATCTGGCCGATACTACGATTACGTCGAACTATGGCCTGGACAGCCGCGACCGTCAGATTATTCGACAGCAAAAGAGCGTCAAGCAGGTTGATTTTGGCTATCTGCAGGACAGTACGATTGATCAGACGAACCGAGCGCTGCGAATCTTTTCCCAAACTAATGGCGTCTCAAGCTGGCAGACGGTCAGTGGACATCTGCCGCATCATGATGATGAGATTGCCGTCAGCTACCTGCTGAAGGGCAAGTATCATATTGGCCAGTGGATCACGCTCAAGCAAGCAGGCTCGTTGAAGCATCGTCAGTTTAAGATCGTCGGCTTTGCGCGTTCCAGCGAGTATCTGGATCGCAGCGACATTGGTCAGACAACGGTAGGTACCGGCCAATTGAGCGGGGTGGCCGTCGTTAAAAAATCAGCCTTTGAGACCGGTACTGCCTATGCAATCGCACGGATCACGTATAACCAGACGGCGAAAATGAATCCTTATTCCACGCGCTATACCAATTATGTTGAAAAACAGTAGCAGCAATTGAAGAAGGCCTTGAATCGGCATGGAAAAACCAAGCAGCAAAAACTTGAACGTCAGCTGAAGGCAGCTCAGCAGCAACTTGCCCAGGCAACGCAGCAGGCCGCTGTGCTTCAACAGAAAAATGCAGGGGCAGGCAATTCGGCTCTCATTCAGCAGGCTGCTGCGCTAAAAAAACAGCAGACTAAGCTCAAGCAGCTGGGCACGCCAACCTATACGCTGAGTGATCGAACGGAAAATCCTGGCTATGCCATTTACCGTTCCAACGCTGAACGAGTCGATATCCTGGCAAACGTCTTTCCGGTGATGTTGTTTGCAATCGCGGCTCTGGTCAGTCTGACGACAATGACGCGTTTTGTAGAAGAAGAACGCATCCAGATTGGTACGTTCAAGGCACTGGGCTATTCAAACGCCGATGTAGCCAAAAAGTTTGCGCTGTTTAGTCTGCTGGCCAGTTCAGCTGGGGTAGCGCTGGGAGCTTGGGGCGGTTTTATGGTACTGCCAAAGATCATTTTTAAGGCCTATGCTGCTAATTCCACGCTCAGCGGCTTTCAGATCCACTTCTCATGGGCGCTGCTTTTGACGACCTGGCTGATTGCCGTTCTCTGTACGACGGGCGCCGCGCTGTGGGCATTGCATTGTGACTTGAAAGCCAAGCCGGCCGCATTGCTGCTGCCTAAGCCGCCTAAGGGAGGATCACGCATCTTATTGGAGCGTTGGCATTGGCTGTGGAACCGGCTCAGCTTCAACTATAAGGTAACGATGCGCAATCTCTTTCGGTATAAGAGTCGGGCGCTGATGACGATCTTTGGCGTGGCGGGTTGTACGGGACTTTTGGTAATGGGCTTTGGCATTCGCGATTCGCTCAGCGGCATCAGTAACATTGAATACAGTCGGATCATCAAGTACGATCTGATTGCCGTTCAAAATTCAAACAGCTCTGCCAAACAACGACAGCAGCTGAAAAAAGAGCTGAACGGCAAATCAGTGAAAGGACATACCGGTATCTATTTTGAGCAGCTGACCAAGAAGGCCGGTGATGATGATGCCACGCAGTCGATCTCTTTAATCGTTCCAAACAATGAAAAAAACTTTAAGCAGTATTTCGCGGTCAAGAACCGGCAGACTAAAAAAACGCTTAAGCTGCCGCAAGATGGCGTGATAATCTCAGAAAAGCTGGCACGATTGCTCAACGCCAAAAGGGGCAGCTCAATCAAGCTTAAGGACGCGAGTGGAAAATGGCGGACGATGAAGATTACTGGCATCATGGAGATGTATATCGGTCACTATGTACTGATGAGTCCCCAGGCATACCAAAAGATTTTCCATCAGTCATACCAGACCAATGCGCAATTGATTACGCTTAAAAAAGGCGCTAAGCTGCAGCAAGAGTCGCAACGTCTGATGGCAACCGGCGCCGTGAAGGGGATCAATCAAAACGTCAATAATCAGCGGACGATTGACAATATCATGGGCAGTTTAAACCGGGTCATGATTATCTTGATCGGTTTAGCAGCCTTGTTGGCACTCGTGGTTATCTACAACCTGTCCAACATCAATATTGAAGAACGGATGCGCGAGTTGTCGACAATCAAGGTTTTAGGCTTTTACGATCAAGAAGTGACGCTCTACATCTATCGCGAAACGATCATTTTGTCCGTGATCGGCATCCTGCTGGGCTATCTGGTTGGGATTGGTCTGCATCGCTTTATCATCTTGAGCTTACCGCCTGCCAACGCAATGTTTGATCCAACGATGACGCTGATCAACTTTATCGTTTCGGCACTGATTCCGGCGGTCATTACGGCTGGGGTGGCAATGGCTATGCACCACAAGATCCGAAGCGTTGATATGCTTGATGCTTTGAGTTCGGTTGACTAGATGTGATTGACGAAAACCGTCTCTTTATGGGCGGTTTTTTTATTGGAAAATGCAAAAAAGGCATGACGAGGGGGAATCATGCCTTTTTCGTATTGAGATTTCTAATTGCAGGAAATTTTAAGAATTGATTTAGGAGCTGTATTTTAAAAAGCTAGTTGGCTAAAAAATCACAAACTATGTTGATTGCCTGTTTGCGGATTATATTGTTGGAATAGGAGTGATCACAGTTCGGAATCAATTTTAAAATACTGTTTTTGTAAACATCATTGTATCTAAGCGAAGCGGATGGATTGACGATGGTATCTTCTGTACCGTGGATCAAGCACACAGGACCATCATAGTGTTTGGCTAAATCGTACAAAGGCAGCAATTGAGCAATTCTAAAGTAGAATCCACCGATAGTCTTTTGATTTACCGTAATCGTATTGGGAATATGATGAGGATCGTAGACGCTACCTTGACAGATACCAAGCCGTGCATCGTCAATTAATGTAGCAGCAGGGGACATCAAGACCAGTTTGGCAATTACCTCGGGATAGTATGCTGCCATCAAGCTGGCAATGACGCCGCCTTGTGAATGTCCCAATAGATATATGTTTCGAACGCCTTTGATTTGCCGTGCGAAATCGAGAACCGCATTTGCATCGGCGAGTTCATTAAGGATTGTCATTTCAGAAAGTGAGCCTTCACTTTTGCCGTGCCCATTGAAATCAAAACGAAGGGTGCCGAACCCATTTTGACGTAGGGCCGGAGTTAAATCGTACAGGATTTGATTTTTGGTATAACCAAGATCTGCAGCAAAGCCATGCATTAAAATGACTAGATCGAATTTATCTTGATCAGGAATATCAATTAAACCGTGTAGGAATAAGCCATCACGTTTGATAGTAATTTGTTTTTCCATTAGAAAAAGCCTTCCAATTTTTTAATTATCATAGGTGATGTGGTCGCGACCGTAAATAACTTTTGCATTCTTTATTTGGTCTTTACCTACCAAATCAGCAATTGATACGATTTTAAAACCATTTCTGAACAGAATTTGAATGGCATCATCAAGCGCGTTGGCATCAGCTGGTTGAAAGTCATGCATTAGGATAATATCGCCATCTTTTGCTTTTTCAATATTTTCTAATACTTTTTCTGTGCTGTGATGATCCCAGCTTTTGGTGTCCAGGGTCCAAACGATAAAAGGTCGATCATCATCTATCTGTCCAGGAGTAAACTCGCCATATGGGGGACGAATATACTCTGGCTTGCGACCAATAATATTTTCAATGACATGATCGTTTTCAGTGATTTCTTTATTGGCCTCAGCTGCTGTTAGTTCTGGCAGATGAACATGATGTAAGGTATGGTTTCCAAAACAGAATAATGGGTTCTGGGCCTCCTTTTTCAATAGCTCAGGATTCTTCAGAGCATGTTCGCCCCAGATCATGAACGTTGCAGGAACGTTATACTTTTGCAGCGTTTTAAGCACTACAGGAGTCGTATCTGCCCATGGACCGTCATCAAATGTAATTGCTACTTGCTTCATAACCTAGTATCGCCTCTTTTTGAGAACATCAGATAAACGATCTTAATCAAGTTCCTGGTAGTCAAAGAAATCAAACACAGCTGGCTGCTTATAGCCGGAGTAGTCGACAGCTGCCAGGCCTACGAATGCTCCAGTAAAGAAACCGCCGTAGTGCTGCAGTACATAGTCGTCGGAAAGAATTGCCGCGTCCAATACGACTGGAACTTCTTGCCAGTTTTTACCGTCAAATGAGTATTCGTAAGTGTAGCTTAATTCACGAATCTTGGTCCGGAACCAAACGTAATCAGTTCCTTTAGGGATTTTAATTGCATCATCCTTTAAGAATGAGGTGTAGTTGTTGTTGTCGTTTTGTGCAACTTCAATTACGCGACCTTTCTTTTCATCCCAGGTAATGTAGATCCACGACCAGTGCTTTTCATTGTAGAAGTTAACCAGACCAGCCATTTGTTGATAGCTGAATGGATTGAAGCGAACTTTGGTAGCCGCATCGAAATTAAATGCCTGCCAACGCTGCGCCAGCAATGAAACGTCAAAGGTACTTGCCAATGAGCGACGTCCGATCAGCTGCAGCTGACCATTTCCAAAATGTCCCATCTGATCATCAAATGGTACTCGCAGCGTATTCCATTCATAGTCCAGTTCTGGTTTGTCAAATTCATCATGGCGTGAATGATTCAATGGTGCGTCAGTTTTGATTGCATCCTTAGGGGCTTCGACTTCAACCTGACCACCATGACCGCCAACGATGCGCGGCCAGCCTTGATCATCCCATTCGACTTTTTGAATCGAGGTTTCTCGACCAAGAGGACACCAGCCGCGTGGATCATGCGTTGATTCAGTTGCGTGATGTAATGGACGTCCTACCAATGATGCGTAGTACCATTCACCGTTTGGCGTTTCAACCAACGAACCGTGACCTTGTTTTTGCAGAGGAAAGTCTGGCGTGTCAAAATTAGTGATGAATGGGCTATCAGGCTCGGTTTCAAATGAATGAGCATCCAAGGTCTTAGAACGAGATACTACTTCCTCATGCGTCCAAACAGTTCCGCCTTGGGCTGCAAACAAATAGTACTCGCCATTGATTTTATACAGATGCGGTCCCTCAACAAGCTTGACATCGGTTCCGTCATAGATCGTACGGGCTGTTTCAGGTTTTAGATGCATTGTTTTGGTATCGAATTCAGTCAGCGTAATGCCGTTGAAAGGATGGTGGTATTCTCGGTGATCCCAAGTTTGTTGAACCAGATACTTGCGTCCATCATCATCGTGGAATAGGGATGCGTCAAAGCCGACCCCGTTGACTTCGATTGGATCACTCCATGGGCCGTGAATATCGGTTGCCATGGTCAAGTAGTTGGTCATATCCTTGAAGGCACCTTCCGTAACCTTGACATCAGTGTAGATCAGCCAAAACTTGCCATCCGCATATGAGAGATCCGGGGCCCAAATACCGCCAGATGATGGGTTGCCTTTCATGTCCAGCAGTTTGGTTGTAGAAAGCGGCGAGGGCAGTAGTTTCCAGTGGACCAAGTCTTTAGATTCATGCAGACGAACGCCTGGGAACCATTCAAAAGTTGAATTTGCGATGTAGTAAGTATCGCCTACTCGAATCATGCTGGGATCTGCATTGAATCCGGGGAGAACGGGATTCTTAATTTTCATTCTTATAGCCTCCTATAGAAAATGAGATTTATTACTTATAGATACACTTTAAACGGCACGACTGGAATTGCATTTTCATTAAACAATCCCGCATGGCTAAAGGGTTCTTGTTGGTACCAAACTTCGATTGTGGCATTAGATTTAAATTCAGGTGATGTAATTGTCATTAGATTGCCTGAAACGCTAACGTCATAAAGTTGGATGACTTTTCCGTTGACGATAATCTTTAAGACTTTATTCAGATTTTTCTGAAATGATGCAAGCAAATCGCAATTATCAAAAGAGATTGTCAGATGATCATGATATTTCTCGCAGTCGTCAACGCTTGGTGCTGCACCATTATTGATTACATCGTAGACTTTATCCATTGCCAACAAGTAGAAACGGTGTGCTGCTAGTTTTTTGTTTTTTGGATGAATGTCATATTGCATTCCATCATCCATGACATTGGTTAGATAGACTTTATTGAGTTTATCAGCCACGATTGCCTGCTTTTCACGCACCTCTGGATAAAATTCACCGGAGACATTGCCAAACCAGTGGCCAAATGGAGCCAGCTGCATAATCAAGAATGGAAAATCATCCTCCCAATGGTTTCGCCAGTCTTGAATCAAGGCTATCAACAGATGATCATACAGGCTTGAATCATCTGAATCATTTTCGCCTTGATACCAAAGAACACCTTTGATGGTATAGCCAATAATGGTTTTAACCATATTGTCAAATAATCCATGAGGCCGATTCTCAGATTTTGGTCCCATTATCTGGTCATTGAATAGGTATTTCTTATTTTTGTAAGCCTCGTTAAGCGTTTTGTGATCGATCTTTCCCATTACGACGTCATCCCAGAACTTGGCAGCTTCAGGTAATAAAGAAGTCTCATGCTGCTTTGCTAAAATGGCTTCGTATTTGTCCATTGACATGCTGCTTAAAAGTTCTTGATATGAATCAAGGTATCGTTGCTTGAGAAGTGGATCCTTTGCAAGCGCCTCTTCTGAAAGCCAAGCGGATGCAGTAGTTCCGCCAAATGACATCCAGATTAATCCGATTGGGATGTCTGGTGAATAGTCGCGTAACTCCAAACCAAAGTAATAGCCAATAGCTGAGAATAATTTGGCATTCTCTTTTGTTAAAATATGCCACTCTTCTGGATTGGTACTTTGATCAAACTCGCCATTGGGAAGGATTCGACGTGGAACCTCAAAGAAGGAGATAGCAGGTCCGTCTCTTAATACAGAAGTTACTTTATCTGCATCTTGCTGATAATTTTGATCATATTTAAGCATGAAATCCATGTTTGACTGACCGGAAAGAATCCATACGTCGCCAACTGATACGTTGATAGATTTAAGCGTTTCTCCTGATTCATTCTTAAAAATGAGCTGCTTGTTGAAACCATATTTGGGTGCCTTTAAAGTAGCTTTAAAATTACCGTCTTGATCTGTGATAACTTCAGCAACACTATCTTCTAATGAAAGCTTGATTTTACTGAAAGGTTCAAAAGTTCCCCAGACTTTTATCGGCTTTTCCCGTTGAAAAACCGCACCATCACTGAATAGCTTGGGCAAATGCAACATACTACTTAGCATCCTACTTAGCCTTTCTTTCATCGATTTCTTTATTCATACGGTTCATTAAAGCATCATTGATTGGGTATTTGGTGATAACGAAAATACCGATAACGATCAAAACGATTGGAATGACAGACTGCAACATTAAGATACCGTGTAAAGTGTGAGCACTTTGGACTGGCTTGCTTGCACTGAAACCGATCAGTTTAAGAACGTATCCTGGAATAACACCGCCGATGGCCATTCCCAGAGCAACGGCAAAAGAGCAGACGGAACTGATGATGGCATTTTCACGTTTGCCGGTCTTCCATTCACCATAGTTAACGACTTCTGGTTCAAAGGCCCACATGTAGCCGGTAACAACGATCATACCCATTGAGGTAAGCAGCTTACCAGTCATTGCCAAAGTAACGTTTTTAGGATCACCCCAAAGTAAAATTAATAGACCGGCGATCAAAACGCCGCTCCAGCCAATCATCAGACCTTTACGTCCCATAATTCGTTTAAACCATGGGAACAGCGGAACTAAGATGAATGAAGGCAAGGTACCGAGCAGGTTGAAGTACTTTAACATCTTTGGTGCGTTCATGTTATAGGTGACATAGTAAGAACCAGTTGAGTTAACGACGGTCATGTACATAAATGCGATGATCAGATAAATTAAGAAGATAGCAAATGCTTTATTGTCACGGATCTGCGTGAAGATATCCTTAAAGGAAACGTCTTGCATATCTTGTGAAGACATCTGATAGTGTTCATGCATTGAGAAGAAGCTGAAGAGCAGACCGATAAAGCCAACGATAGCAAACAGTCCTAGCGTGATAAGCCACCCCTTTTGCGACTTCGGACCGGTGTAGGCACCTGACAGGGCAGTGACCAAGTATGGAACGCCGAATGAAATGAACATCCCACCAACATTAGAACAGAACATCCCATATGAGTTCACTTGGGCAATTTCGTTACTGTCACGCGTCATAGCGGCAGGCATGGCTCCCATTGGCGACAGGAAAGTATTGAGCAGTGACAGGCCAACGTAGGTCGTGTAGGCATAGATCAGCTTAAATACGTATCCTGTATTTGGAGTTACGAAACACAGGATTGAAAGAATGGCATATGGTACGGAAAGGTAGAGAATATAGCCTTTGTACTTGCCATATTTGGTAGTTCGCTTATCAACCCAGGTACCATAAATTGGACTGGCAACGGCATCAATAATCCGAACAACCAGGAACATCGTAGCAGCATCGGCTGGTTTCAACCCATAGACGTTGGTGTAGAAGAACAGTAGGTAGGTACTTACAATGTTGAAAATTAGATTAAGCGAAGCGGTACCTAACCCATAACCGAGCTTTTCTCTAAAAGATAATTTTGGTGCTTTATTTTCCATAATGTTTTCTCCATTATTCTGCAACTGGAATCTTTATCGTGATCACGCTCATCTTTTTGGAGCTGATATTGATTTCATCATTTGAAATACTGTAGTCGGAGTAGCTTTGTTCCTTAACGTTTTCGGGCTCTTCGAAGGTATTGTGATCGTTCATCTGCTTGCCCGCCAGAATCTTGGAATAGTTTGGAGCTCCCAGCTTATGGTCGAATTTAATCGTAACGTCTTCATCAGCAGTAATGCTTGAGTTGCATACTGAGATGATGTATTCGTTATTCTTGCGCGAAATGGTGTAGCTGATGTCACTGCCATTGTTAGAGTAAGCATCAATCAAGTCAGCATCTTGATGGAACTTGTACATATCGAATACAAAGTAGGTTGGCGTAAGAATCATCTTATCGTCTTTAGTCAGAACCATTGCCTGCAGAACGTTTACCATTTGGGCAATATTAGCCATCTTTACGTATTTGGCATGCTTATTAAAGATATTGAAGGTTGTTGCGGCGACGATCGCATCACGAATGGTGTTTTGTTGGTAGAGGAATGCAGGATTAGTTCCTTTTTGTGCTTCCAGCCAGGTACCCCATTCGTCAACTATGAGATCGACTTTGTGTTCTGGGTCATGAGCAGCCATGTGATTCAGAGTATCATTGATTAGATCATCCATGCGTTTTGCACTGTATAAGAGACTTCCCCATTCGGTTTCATCAAAATCAACCGCATCACCTTTATTGTCAAAAGTGTCAGTCAGTGCATAATGGTGAAGACTGAAACCATTCATAAAGTTATGAGCAATGTCCATAACTTTATTAGTCCATTCGAAGTCACCCTCACAAGGACCACTGGCGATTTTATATATATCACCGTTGTATTCGGGAACGTATGTCTGATAGCGGCGATAAGTATCGGCATAGTAGTCAGGACGCATATAGCCGCCACCCATCCATGCTTCATTACCAAGTCCTAAGAATTTGATCTTCCATGGTTCAGGATGACCGTTTTTAGCACGAAGATCGGCCATTGTTGAACCGGTCTTTGCCGTAATATATTCGATCCAGTCGGCCATTTCGCGAACCGTACCACTGCCAAGATTTACGTTAATGTAAGCTTCGCAGCCAAGTTGACGACATAGTTCAAAGAATTCATGGGTACCGAAGGAGTTGTCTTCAACCACGCCACCCCAGCTGTTGTTGAAGATTTTTCGGCGATCTTTATAGTCGCCAATGCCATCGCGCCAATGGTATTGGTCAGCAAAACTGCCACCTGGCCACCTAAGTACTGGAATATTGATTTTCTTCAACGCCCCAACAATGTCTGAACGAATACCGTTTATATTTGGAATATCACTTTCTTTGCCAACCCAAAGGCCACCGTAGATTCCGCGACCTAAATGTTCAGAAAATTGACCCTGAAGATATTTGCTTATGGTAATCTTTTCTTTCTTGTTTTCTGAAGCATATACTTTCACTAAAAACATCTCCTTAGTTAATGATTAATGTTTTCGTTACATATGATAGCGCTTATATAAGGCTTATACAACACCAAAATGATAATTAAATGGTTAAATTTGGACTATAATTAATAAATATATTAATTATATTGAGTTGTTAAAATGGTTAATGGGTTGTATTATTAATGTCAGAGTTAATTGTTTAAGGAGGTTTTATATGGATATCTATGCAAATAAAGAATCGCTGCCGATTTTTTCAGCATTGGACAGTGAAACCCGTTTAAAAATAATTGCTGCCTTATCGACTAAGAAGATGAACGTTAAAGAACTGTCCGAATATCTTCATCTGAGCAGTGCGATTACGATTATGCATCTGAATAAACTGGAAGAAGCCAACATTATTCGAACCGAGCGCCATGGTCGTGATCGGATATCAATTTTAAAGGTCGATAAGATAAGCATTGAGTTTCCCAAGCAGCTTTATGTTCCTTTTGAAAAGTATGACGTTGAGATTCCTGTAGGCCAGTTTACAAAATATGATATTAAGCCTTCTTGTGGATTAGCGGATACCAAAGGATTTATCGGTGAGGTTGATAATCCCAGCTATTTTATGGATCCAAATCGCTTTAAAGCAGGAATGGTCTGGTTTTCAGAAGGATTTATTGAGTATCAGATTCCCAATCATCTAAAGCCAAGCCAAAATCTGGAAATGATTGAGATTACTGTGGAGTTGAGTTCTGAATTTCCGTTCTCTAATAATAATTGGCCATCCGACATTAAGCTGAGTTTTGAGGGTAATCCAGTTGGCACATGGACCAGCCCAGGTGATTTCTCCGATACACGTGGTAAATACACGCCAAAATGGGTCTACAACGACATGAATCAGTACGGTATTTTAAAGAACTTTAGAATCTCAAAACATGGCAGTTTCATCGATGGTAAATATGCTAGTGATTTTAATATTAAAGATATTGACACCAGCTTGAGTTCGTGGCGCTTGCGGTTCAGTGTGGATGAAAGTTCGGAAAATGTGGGTGGAATAACGATTTTTGGCAATCATTTTGGTAATCATAATCAAGGAATCAACGTACTTTGCTATTACAGCAACGCAGAAGACGATGAATAGTTTTCTAAAGGAGCGAGGAAGATTCTATGTAATTGATATACAGTCGCGTTCGTATTTGAGCGCGGTTTTTTTATTGAAAAATATGAACAGCAGCAGGTTTGCGGCTGTCCGCAGAAAAAGGTTGTCGAGCTTGGAATTGGTTTATTGGAAAGATCGTTTTTAAATTTGCAAATACTTTTACAGATTAATTTACAGAAAATGGTGCGATTTAAGACGTCTGGTAGTAATTGCCTTAGCGATTCCAACGGCAACGATGCCATCTACCTTGGCAATTCAGTTCAGCGTACACGAAAAAGAGCTGGCCTCAACGCAATTCTGGAGTATGGCATTTTCTTTGTTTACGCTGTCGGCATTTGTGCTGGCGCTGGCGTAGTATGTAGTTGAATTAAAATCAGCGAATAGTCAAATTAAGTAAGATTAATTCAAAAATTTACAATAGAGAAACAGCGTTGTAATAAATTCTTTACAATGATTCGTTAGTCTTAACCATGGAAACAGAAAAACACCTCAGATTGATCCATTGCGTCAATTAAGATCCGTTTCGTGTGATTCCTCGCCTATTTTGAGTCGTCTTGAGGGGTTGGGGCGACTCTTTAACTGGATTGTAATTGACAGGGCACCAATTTGAAATCTGCTCGTTTTGCTGCTTCCGAGGCAAGCCGAGAAAGTTCCTAGAATTAGACAAAACGTACCATACTCTTAACCTTAAGCACGCATGTTTCACAAAGAAGCGGCGTGCTTTTTTGTGTTAAGCCTGAATGGAAACTCAATATATAGTTAATGAACGGTTCTGACAAAATAGCTGATCAGCAAAAAGGAGTGATTGTTTTGAGTAAATTGATTGAAATGAAGAATAATCGTCTAATGGTTCCTGATAATCCGGAGATTCCTTTGCATTGGCGGCGCAAGTGGGCGGCTTGGGAATTGCACCGGGCAGTAATATTAATTTCTAGACTGGCTGCGCGATTTTTGAGGCTACACATGGTACGGCACCGCAGCTAGCCGGAAAAAACTGCGCTAATCCAACCTCGCTGATTTTATCAGGCACAATGATGTTGGAATATCTGGGATGGGGGAAAGCAGCCGAAATGATCAGAAAAGCAGTCGCGCAGGCTATTGCCATGCAGAAAGCAACGCCGGATCTAGTGCCGGCAGCTGCAGCGCTTTCCACCAGTCAGTATGGTGAGCTGCTGGTTAAGCTCATCAATTCTTAATCAAAAGCCTAGTTGGCAAAAGTTGCTTTTGATGAAACGGACGGTCAGCAAGACGCCGATTAGTAATCTGAAAGTCGAACATTTCGGGATGATTAAGATTGATTATTCTTGCTAAAATCAAATGTTTTTAAAAATTTAAAAAATAATGCAATAGTTTGACTGATTTTAAATTTGAAAATAAATTCGCAAATTTAAAAAATAAGGTTGACATTATCTTGAACAGGGATTATTATAATAATCGTAAATTAAAAGTTGATAAGAAACAAAGCATTCTTAACGGAAAAGATTCGCTTAGAACTGCAATCCTGTAAGCATTAAGAGTCCATCTTATCAGATTTTAATTCTTCATTAAAACTGCGCATAATCTTTAAGATCGCGTACGAAAAAATGCCAGTGGCTTACCGGTCACTGGCATTTTTGTTTGCATAATGATTAAATCACTGTCTAGTTCTTACTCAGCTGTCTGACGATTTATGGTCAACTACAATAATAAAACGCTGCCTGCCAGACGTCTCTGACAAGCAGCGTTTTTAATTAACGATCATTTAGTAGCGAATCTCGTTGCGGGAGCGGCCGCCATTGGCAATTGTAATGGCATCATTGGAGGCAATCTGCACCATGTTGCGGGCCGCGGTCTGAGTAAAGAAAGCAACGTGGGGAGTAATGACTACGTTTGGCATGGCTGCCAGCTCTTTGTAATCGGCAGGAACGTCTTTTTCGGCCACGTTGGTTTGACCAAAGAAAGTCGTCTCGTCAGCCAGCGTATCCAGACCGGCACCGGCAATCTCACCATCTTTTAGGGCCTTGATCAAAGCTGTTGTGTCGATTAAAGCACCCCGCGCCATATTGATCAGATAGGCAGTCTTTTTCATCTTCTTTAGTTCTTTTTCGCCAATCATACCCCGCGTGCTTGGCAATAGCGGTGTATGCAGGGAAATAATGTCGGCTTCCTTGAAGATGGTTTCCCGATCAACGTATTCGGCAAATGGTTCCAGGGCGGGGTCATAGGCGATGTCATTGACTAAAACGCGGGCTCCTAAGGCTTTGTAGATCTGTGCCGTAGCCGTACCGATGTGACCGGCACCAATCAAGCCAACCGTGCAGTTGTAGATTTCATTGCTGATGAGCGTTTCATTCCAGCTGAAATCGTGGTTTTGGTTCATGCGGGCATCAAAAATCCCAATGCGGCGCAGCAGGTACATTGCCTGGGCGACTCCCATCTCAGCAATTGCACGTGGCGAATAGCTGGCGACATTGGTAACGATCAAATGGTTGGCCTTGGCGGCATCCAGATCCACCATGTCGACGCCGACCATGCGGCAGCTGATCTGCTTGATGCCAAAGCTGGCGAGTTTTTCGTAAACCGCGGGACTGCCCATTGAAGCAGTCTGCAGAACCGTGATGGCATCGAAGCCTTTTGCCAGATCAACCGTTTCGTCATTGAGCGGCTCATCAACCATCTTGAGTTCGGTTTGCGTCTGTTGGGCCCATTTTTCAGCGTAGGGCTTTTCATATGGGTGCGTACCATACATTAGCACTTTCATTTTAACGATTCCCTCCTGAATTTATTTATAAAACGACTAGTATTATCATATCACGAGTTGTATCAAATAAATAAAACGAATTACAAAATGTGATGAAAACATTTGCAAATAGAATTTTACTTAATAATCTTTAATGGTGAAGCCGTATGTCGAATTGATAAACGATTTGCCAAAGAAAAAAACAAAGCAAATCAAGTCCAGCCCAGACGATCGGCTGAAAAATATTGCGGATTAACGGTCTGAAACGGTTAAAGCAGCCTGCTTAATTTTGTTAATCATTGATCAATGGCTGATGCGCAATAATTGGTGTTTGTTTAATTTTACAAATATTAGTTTTAAAAGATTGACATTTTAAGGCGACTAAATTAATATAATGGCAATTCAATTAGAAAAATATTAGAGGAATGGAGGCATTCATTATGGATTTAGTCGTTGTAAATTTCATGGAAGATAACCAAGCAGGTGTCAGCCGACTGATTAGCGAGTTTCTGCATCGTCCCGTTACGGATCTGAATCAGGAAATCGTCAATCTAAGTGGGCAGACGATGGACGAACTGACGATGAGCCGTGGTGAAGAAAACCTCCGTCAAATCGAACATGACGTTTTCGGTGCCAAGCTGGCGGAACGAAATGTCGTTTTAACCGCGCCCAGTCATGTTCTCACTCGCTACGAAAACCTGAAGATGCTGCAGGAAACAGGAGCATTCGTCGTCGTATTGAAAGATCAAAAAAACGCGGACAAAACGTTTGAAGTGATGCTGGAACAAAGCTTTGGACATGATCGCGTGATTGACGCGGCTGAGCTTTCAACCAAAGAAGCCGCCCGACGCGTTGCTGCTTGTTGGAGTACTCAAAAGGCTGCCTAGCCAGATAATTCGATTTCAAAAAAGACTGATCGGCAAAATGCTGGTCAGTCTTTTTACTTAGTATTCATCGTTATTGATTTCTAAGACTTCGGGGAAAAGCGAGAGCAGGTATTCACGGGGCCCGCTTTGATAATCAAACGTGACGTGAATTGGGAAAATCTCTTCATGATCCTTAAGTTTCAGATGCAATTGGCGATCATCGGGGCGGGCTTTAATGCCGAGTTCGATGGCTTCACGCAATAAAGACTGCAGGCTGGCAGAACATTTATTTTTTAATGCCGCTAATGGTTCGGTGTATTCAGCAATGCGCTTGCGATCTGCCAAAGCGGTTGTGAGACCAAATTCCAAAAGATCGCCTTGAGGACTGATGTGATCGAGTAATTGGCCACTCAGCGTCAATTTGGGATTTTCCAAGCGCTGTTCAGCCAGGTCCAGGCTCGTGGCATATTTATCCGGTAAGTCCAGCTGGGCAGCAGTAGCGCGCAGCTGTTTGATCAGTGGGGCAGCAAGCGGCTTGACCCAGGCAAAGACTTCAGCCGGGTGCTGCAGGGCAATCTGCTCATTGCGTTGGGCAGCAAGTTTTAGCTGTTCCGTTAGTTTTTCAGGAAGCGGCTGCAGCAGGGCGTTGATCAAGAATAATTCCAAGAAGTTTAATGCCGCTGGGCTGACCCGCGCCGGCGCAAACGGATCCAGGTCGAACGAACGAAATTCCAGCCGTTCAGTACCGTTATTCTGCAGGTCGGCCAGACTGTCGCCACACCCTTTTAAGCGAACGGGACCGTAAAATTCATGCATCGAGAAGAACTGATGCTGATCAATTCGTTCCTTGAGCTGAGCAAGCTGTTCTTCAAATGAGTCATAGGTAATCTCCTCGCCTTTTTGGTTGGCATAGCCATATGAGCTGCTGCGAAGACTGCGAACTGGAAAACGCAGATCACGCGGTAGATTGCTTGGCAGATTGCCGGCAATGGGACTGGCGCCAAAAAAGTAGGTAAACAGCCAGCGCCACAACACAAAACTCTGGGCTAGCTTGAAGTTTAAAGCATTCTTAAAGTCGGCCAGCGTGGCGAAGTCTTCATTAAAACCGTGGTCCCACAGTGATTGCACCAACGTTTGATTGATGCTGTAGTTGATATGGACGCCGGTAAAGATTTCTCGAGCCGTGCCGTATTTTTGCTGTAGATAGTCGTGATATTCAGCCATCCAAAAGCGAGTGTTGAATGAACCGGCAAAGTCTAAATCATCTTTTGAAAAAGTAGGAGCGATGCTTAGCGGCCAGATGATCTCATCAGCCTGCAGATGGTCGGTCACCAGCTGCTGGAGCATTTCAAGATTGGCCAGATTGGCATCGGTACCCAGCGTTGGCGTGCCGGAAATCTCCAACATGTTGTCGGCAAAATCGGTTTTTAGATACGGATTATGCCGGCGTGACAAAAATTCGGCTGGGTATGGGTAGCGACTGATGCGACCGTCTTTTAGCAAGCGGTGCTCCTCCAGCTCTAATCCCATGTAGTTTTTTGTCAGCAGGCTGCTTAGCTCATTTTCGGCGATGATTTGACTTAACTTGCTCATAATGGTCCCCCATATCGATAAATGGATGTTCGGAGATATTATAACGAAAAAACCAATTTTGTCTAATTATTTACTCATTTTATTTTAAAGAAGCTGGTCAGCTGCCGTTATGATCAAAAAAGCTAAGCCGTCTTGCCATTCCAGATGGTGACGGGCAGAACCACGGATTTAACGTTTTGGCCGTTGATGCGTGCTTGCAGCAGCTGTACTGCCAGATCAGCCATTTCATCAATGGGCTGCTGAATCGTGGTCAGTCCCGGCAAAAGCAGACGGGTAACGTTGCTTCCGTCATAGCCGACAATCTTGAGGTCTTCTGGGATTCGCTTGCCATATTCGCTTGCCAGATTGATGATCGTGCTGGCATCGGTATCGTTAGCGGCAAAAATACCGTCGACTTCGGGGTGTTCTTCAAAGATGCGCCGGAAAACCCGCTCTTTATCAATGGTACTGATGTTGAAGTCCAGATGGTAGGTAATGGCTGGCAGATTGTTTTTGGTCATCAGATGCTCATAGGCCTCGCGCCGTTTTTGCGTTGGCGTGTCTAATCCAAGCGGGCCATTGGTGTGGATGATGTGGCGACAACCGTCATCCAACAGGCGCTGGGTCGCCAGCAGACCACCCTGGTAGTTGTCTGAAGAAACCACTGGAATATTTTTACCAACAACCTGATCAACGGCCACGACTGGCAGATTGGCATGCTGATAGCCGATCAGACCACGATTTTGAGTTCCGACGATTAAACCATCGACTTGGTGCGTCAACAGCTGCTGGAGATAGTTTTCTTCTTTGGCAGGATCGTTTTGACTGTTGCCGATCAAAACCTTATAGCCATTGCGATAAAGCTGACGTTCCATCTCGGCTTCCAGCTGACTGAAAAACGGATTGTCAACGGTAGGAAAGATCATGCCGACCAGATCCGTCCGCTGCTTATACAGCTGCCGAGCGATGATGTTGGGGCGATAATCAAGTTCCTGCATTGCTTTTTGAACCTTGGCAATGGTTTTTTCGCTTAGGTAGCCGCGATGGTTCAAGACACGCGAGACAGTGGTCTTGGAAACGCCGGCCGCGGCAGCTACGTCTTCTAATTTAGGCCGATGATTGGCTTCCATATTAGGCATTCCTCCATTATTCGTAAAATTGCTTAATCTTCATGTTACACGTTTTCATGAATAAAAGCCATTCGTGAGCGGATATTTGCTGTCGACCGATGAAATAATTACTGACAACCGGTTGACACTCACGTTGGTAAGCGCTAACATTATAGCCGTAGAGAAGTGAAAGCGTTTTAAAACGACGCTCAAATAAGGATTCAGAGGTGACATTTATGTTGTTAGGAAGCATTGAGGCCGGTGGGACAAAGTTTGTATGTGCAGTGGGGAACGAAGACTATCGCATCATGGACAGTACCAAGTTTCCAACGACGACACCCGCAGAAACCTTGCAAAAATGCATTGACTACTTTAAGCAATTTAACGATCTGCAGGCGATTTCGATTGCTTCGTTTGGCCCAATCGAGATTCGGCGCAACTCACCAAAGTACGGCTACATTACCAACACGCCTAAACCAGGCTGGGCCGATACTGATTTTGTCGGGACGCTGAAAAAAGCCTTTAACGTACCGATTGCCTGGACGACTGACGTTAACGGGTCGGCATATGGCGAATACGTCTTGTCAACGCTGTTCAACCAGCGGCTGCGCTCTTTGGTCTACTTTACGATTGGAACCGGTGTTGGCGGCGGCGCGGTTGTGGATGGTCATTTTCTTGGCGATCTGGGACACCCGGAAATGGGACACATTCGCGTAAAGCGGCATCCTGATGATCTTGATTTTCCAGGCATCTGTCCGTTTCATGGCGACTGCCTGGAAGGTCTGGTCAGTGGGCCGACTTTTGAGGCACGGACGGGAAAGAAGGGTCAAGACGTGCCGCTTGATGATCATGTCTGGGATATTATGGCCTACTATGTTGCTCAAGCTGCCCTCGACACGACTTTGATGATGCGGCCAGGGAAGATCATTTTTGGCGGCGGCGTAGTCAGAGAGCCGTTTTTGGCAAAAGTGCGGGATGAATTTGCCAAGCTGCTGGACAATTATGTTGAAGTCGGGGATCTAACGGACTACATCACGATGCCGCTGGCGAAGAACAATGGCTCAGCGACGATCGGCAACTTTGCGCTGGCCTTAAAGGCAATTCTTGAATAAATAAACAAAACGTTTCGTAAAGATACTCTAGCAAACTGAAATGCTGGAGTATTTTTGTTTTTTTGGTAATCCAATAATGATATTATTACTCTTTAGAAAGGTTGAAAAGGTTTAAAGGACGGAGGAAACGTTGAATGAAAAAGATAATTGTTCGTGCTGACGATCTGGGATACTCATGTGCCGTCAACTACGGAATCTACGAGGCAACGCATCGTGGCATCGTTAATAACGTCTCGCTGATGGTCAATCTGCCATTCAGCGAGCATGGCTGGGAGCTGTTAAAAAACGAACCAGACACTGATGTTGGACTCCATGTCGTAATCTGTGCGGGGAAACCGTTGAGCGATCCAAAACTGGTATCGAGTCTGGTGCAGGAAGATGGGAGCTTTAAGCGTTCGCAGGTCTATCACGATGCTTTTGAACAGGGAAAAGATATTGTTGATTACGAAGACGCGGTCAGAGAAGTCGAGGCGCAATACGAATGTTTCGTGGAAATGACCAAGCGCGAGCCGGACTATCTGGCAGGTCACACGGTACTAAGCCTTAATTTTATTCGAGCGCTGCGTGACGTGGCCAGCGAGCATCAGATTCCATATTTAAGCTTTGACGTTGAGCATGAGGTTGAGTTTCAAGGCCAGAAACTGACGCCATTTATGGAAGATTTCAGTTTGGATTATGATCCAGTGGCAACGCTGGCGCACGTGCTTTCAGCAGCTGACAAGCGTCCACATGTGATTCCTGAACTGATTTTGCATCCCGGCTTTTTGGATCAGTTTATCCTGCAGCATTCACATTTGGTTTACCCAAGAACGCTGGATGTCGAAATGGCAACCAGTGGCCAGGCAATTGAAATGATTGAGCGACACGATGTTCAACTGGTTCGGTATTCCGAGCTGGTCGACTCCGCCAAAGCATGACGTCTAGACTAGGGATAAGCGTTGGCAAAGCGAAAAGTGGTTGTGATAGGGATTGGGAGTTAAAATACGATTCAGCTGGAAATCGCTGCTGAATCTGGCTTAAATGTTCAATCAAACAGCAATCATACCAGATCCATTTGACTGTATATCAGCTGAGCATATGATGAGTTGGGAGATTCATCGGCTGCTCAGTTTTTTTATGCTTAAATTTTGGTGACGCTGTATTTCAATATCGCAGTATGAATTTACCTTAACTAAAAGCATTATCCAGATCGATCAGCAGTTGCTATTGATAGAATGCCAATTATTACCGAGCAAAACGACTTGATTTATCAACTGGGAGTTTTGTTGGCAACTGCGATTAGTAATGCTGGTGATTGGCGTTAATGGCTTGATCTGTGACATTTAAAGCAGCTGTTTCAGCAAAATTGATTGGTTCGTCCTATCGCAGGCATGCGAGCGTGTCTTTCTACCAGACAATTACGCCTCCGTGGGTATGCGGGTGTGTCAATTATGAAGCAAAGCGAGTCTTGGTCAGTTTTGGGGGCGGAAATTACCTACTCTAGACTGCTTTTGATCCGGAAGTAGGTAATGATGATTTTGTCATATGTTAATATGCAGGATTTTTTGTATAATAGCTGCAATTGTGAGATTAGTCATTGCCAGCGCGTTAAATCATCTGCTATCAATAACATGTCTTGAGCAGATAATGAGCTGTTTGGCAGATAAAAGTACTGCGGCAATATAAAATAGAGCACCTCGCCAAGCAGCGAGATGCCCTGTTTTTAAGCCTTAGTCTCAATAATATTTCTAACTTAGTATGACTTTTTGGGCTATTTTTGATTTTCCTTTGCCAAACGGTCAATTAATTGCAGATCGTCTGAGAAGAAGCGATGGTAGGCGATGTAGCATGAGCATACCGATCCCAGACTGGTAGCCGAAAGCAGCATGAAAACGACCATGATCTGATATTTGATCGCGTATACCGGATCCACGCCGGCAAAGATCAATCCTGACATCATCCCTGGCAGACTGACGATGCCATAGGTTTTGGCAGAGTCGATCGTTGGCTGCATGCCGGTTTTAATGCAGGCTCTCACAATGTCGCCGCAAGCTTGAAAGGCAGTCGCGCCAAGGGCAAGTCGTTCCTCAACCGCTTGATGCATGTCATGAAATTTAGTTTTCATCTGCCGGTAGCAAAGACCGATGGCAACCATTGAATTGGAGGCGATCATTCCGGCAATCGGCACGATCTGCGAAGGGATGAACTTGATGGCTCCAGACCAAACCAAACCACCCATCGTAATGCCGGTACTGATCAAGATTGCCAAAAAGGATGGCCAAAACAGATTGGGAATGCCACTGCCACGGCCGGCCGCGTTATGAGCTGCGTTAAAGATGATGATGAGCACCATGGCCCCGGTAACCAGAACGTTATTGAGCGCGAAAATGTATTTGAGAAGATAGCCGACAATCGTTAGCTGAATGATTGCCCGGACGACGCTGATGATCATGTCGCGGTTCAGTCCCAGCTTTTGACGATATGAGATAAACAGAGCAATCAGTACCAGTCCGGCGGCATAGACCAGGCTGATGTTGTTGACGTGGACGCTATTCATTGATTTGGCCTCCCTTAACGGTAATGATCTTTTCTGCCTTAGCCAGTTCATCAGGATCATGGGTAATGGCCAAAATAGTGCCGGTTTGACGATAATTGGCAATCAGCTGATGGACGATCTGCTTATTTTGCGCGTCCAGACCGGTCGTTACCTCATCCAGCAGCAGAATCGCTGGTTTAAACATCAGATTACGGATCAAAGCCACGCGCTGTTTTTCGCCGCCGGATAGACTGGCGATGCTTTTGGTCAGGTAGTCCTTAGGCAGATTGACCTGATCTAAAAGTTCCTGCTGTCGGTTTCGATCAGGGGCCTGATTGCGAATCTGAAATGGGAAATCAAGATTGTCGCTGACCGTTTCGCCAAACAAGACGGGCTGTTGAAAACAATAGGAGACGTGGCGGCGATATTCCTGGGGCGGCATCTGAAAGGCGTTTTGTCCTTGATATAAAAGCTCACCACTGCTGGGCGATAAAAGGCGCGCACAGATTTTTAGAATCGTGCTCTTGCCAGCTCCAGAAGGCCCGGCTAATGTGATATAGGCTCCTTTGGGTACGCTTAGATTGATGTTTTTTAAAAGCGTTTTTCCCTGCATGGTCAAGCTGATTTGACGCAGTGTTAGTATGTCAGCCATTTTTTTCACCTCATATGGATTATTTAAGCATATTTAAATTCTATCTTTTTCAGATGAGCAGCTCAACAAATTGAACCTGTAGGCGCTGTCAAAGAATTGCGATATAATATCTTTAATTATGCAGATAAAGTTTTGGGGGAAATCATGCGAAAAACTACTAATAAAAGTACAGGTGAATTGCCAATCAATCTTAACCAAAAGCCCGCTGAGCCATTGCAGAATCTGGATCAAAATCCCAGTGAGTACGATCATGTCTACGTACGGGCATTTTCGGGCGTTGAGTTTATTATTTTAATCAGCGTGATGATCTTATGCCTGTTCTATCGATTTGGGCTGGCACTGGCAGTGTTGTTAGGTGGTCTGCTGTTTTATCAAAAAGTCGGTATTCGTGATCCTAAAACCGGTCAGTCCTGGGTCGTGGCGCGCAAAAAATGGTACCAATACTGTCGCTATAATAACATCGACTGGAAAAGGTGGCGTGAGCAGAGCCGAGCAGAGGCGGTTGCGGCGCAGATTAAGAAACGGCAAGCCAAACAATAGTTGATAGGGAGTTTTTTTATGTTACAGTCAATGAATTTAATGATCTATGTTGATGATGTCGAAAAGGTAGCTGCTTTTTTTGAGCAGGCAGCTGGGACGCCACGAATCAGTGAAGAAACGATGATCGACGGTTCAAAGACGATTACGGTCCCGGTTCTTCCAGAAGCCAGTCTCCAGTTTTACAGTCGCGCCTTTATTCAGAAATACTCACCGGAAGTTGCGCTGAACTCGCCTTCAATCATATTTTATGTTGACGATCTGGCGTCCGCGCATGCCAGACTGCTGCAGATGGGCGCGACCGTTAATGAAATCGTTTTAGTAGGCAACCAGCAGACGTTTAATTTTGCCGATCCGGAGGGCAATTGGTACGCGGTTGCTGAAAAAGACGTTTAAGAGCTAGCTGCCTTTAACCTTGGCTGAATGCCGATCACGACGACGGTTGACAGATAAATAAAACGATATTTAGTATATTCATCCGTACAAATATCCGATATTGAGCTATAATTAAAGTACAAATAAAGCTTAGGGGATGGATATCATGAATAAGAATAAGCTGCCGCTGCAAAGCGATGTTACGATGGAATACGATCGGCCGTTTGAGCGCTTGATTCCGGTTGGTCAGTTTCTCTTTTGGATGTTGGCCTTGGCGTTTGCACTGTTCATGCAGTTTGCTCTGGCAGCTGTTTTATTGGTATTGGGCCTGGCTTGCGGAATTCGCGTCTCAATTCGTGATCCCAAAACGGGGCGGTCATGGAGCGTGCCACGGCAAAACTGGCGGCGCTACTGTGAATATAACCGAATCGATCGTCACAGCCTAAGACAGCAGATGAACGTGGCCGCCATTAACGAAGCAATTAAGCAGCGAAAAGCGCAAGCCGCTCGTTGAATGAAAGTCAAATAAAGAACCGCACCGACTCAACCAGTCAGTGCGGTTTTACTTAGTTCTGTTTTAGTTGGGAATGGCTTTGGGCTGGATGCTTTGCTGGCCGTTTTTTAGGCGGCAGCAGCCAGCAGATCAGGTTCATCAACGCAATGATTGCCAAGACGATCAGCAGTCCGATCCAAAAATCATGAGCCGGATGAAAAGCAGTTAATAAAGCCATCATGATGATCACCTTCCTTAAAGCAGCTCGCCATAGTGACGAATATAAGCTTTCTTGATGCTGGTGGCTAAAAGCATGTAGCAGATTACACAGGGGATCAAGTACCAGAAATAGCTGTCTGGCAAGGCGACAAAGCCGATTGCCCGGCCAACCGCAGTGAACGGAATCAAGGTTGCCAGGGCAATGCCAATCGTTGAGAGCAGAATCAGTTCAGCTGAGGCTCGGCTTTGAATGAAGGGGATCTTAGGAGTTCTGATCATATGAATTACCATCGTCTGACTCCACATTGACTCGACAAACCAGCCTGCCTGAAACATGCCGACGTATTTAAGCTGCATGGCCGCCAATACGGCACCGGAGAAATGCGCCGGCAGATCAGTATAAAGAATGCCATGGGAAACGAATAATGGACAGAAGATAAAATACATAAACAGGTAGGTTGTCAAATCAAAGACGGAGCTGGTCGGTCCCATCCAGATCATAAAGCTGCCAATTGAAGAAGCATCCCATTCACGCGGAATTTTGAGATAGTCAGCATCGACGTTGTCCCAAGGAATGGCGGTACAGCAGCAGTCATAGATCAGATTGAGCAGCAGCAGATGAATACTCTTCATCGGTAAGAATGGCAGCAGCGCGGCAGCAATCAAAACAGAAAAAATGTTCCCAAAATTGGAAGAAGCCGTCATCTTGATGTACTTGATCATGTTGGCATACGTCTTGCGCCCTTCCACGATGCCGCGTTCCAGAATCATCAGGTCTTTTTGCAGCAGGATAATGTCGGCTGATTCTTTAGCCACGTCAACGGCATTATCGACGGAGATTCCGATATCGGCTGTTTTCATGGCTTCCGCGTCATTAATGCCGTCCCCCATGTAGGCAACGGTATGGCCTTTAGCGCGCAGGGCAGCGACGATACGGGCCTTCTGATCGGGAGTCAGTTTGGCAAAGACTTGCGTTTGTTCGACTTGCGCGGCTAATTCTTGATCTGACATCTTGACTATCTCTTCACCCAAAAGCAGGTGGGCGACCGACATCCCAACTTCTTGGCAGACGGTGGCCGTAACTTTGTCGTTGTCGCCAGTCAGAATCTTGGTGGTGACGCCATGCTCCAATAAGGCTTTTAGCGCGCGACCCGTTGATTCTTTTGGCGGATCCAAAAATGCCAGGTAGCCCATTAAAACCATGTCTTTTTCATCTTTGGCGCTTAAAACGTCAATTGGCGCCGGATCGGTTTTCTGTGCCAGAATCAGAACCCGAAAGCCTTTGTCGTTTAAACGATCAACCGTGGCCTTAACTTGTTTTTGCAGGGCGTCATTGAGCGGCTGGATACCGGTTTTGGTTTCGGCATAGCTGCAGACGCTAAGCATTTCTTCAACCGCGCCCTTGGTTACCATCTGCCGCTTGCCGTTTGGATCCTTGACGACGATACTGAGTCGCCGCCGCTTAAAGTCAAATGGAATTTCGTCGATCTTAACGTAGTCGTTTTCAAGATCCTGCAGTTCGGGATGCGACTCGGTGTCCTCGGCTTTGGCAATGATGGCCTTATCCATCACGTTTTTATAACCAGTTTGAAAATAGCTGTTTAAAAAGGCATGTCTTAAAACACGATCATCGGCTTGGCCATCAATATTCCAATAACAGTCCAAGACGATCTTGTCCTGAGTCAGCGTGCCAGTCTTATCAGTACAAAGAATGTCAGCGGCCCCAAAGTCTTGAATCGAATTAAGATTTTTGACGATCGTTTTTTTGCGGCTCATCGCGATGGCACCCTTGGCCAGACAAGTAGTAACGATCATCGGCAGCATTTCTGGCGTCAGCCCAACCGCCGTTGAGATTCCAAACAAGAAAGCCTCCAGCCAGTCGTGCTTGGTCAGACCATTGATCAAGAATACCAATGGCACCATGACCATCATGAAGCGGATCAAAACCCAGCTGACGGAATTGACGCCCTTGGTAAAGTTGGTGGTGACCTTTTCTTTGGCGACGGCCCCAGCCATTGAGCCAAACATTGTGTCTGAGCCGACTTCAATAACCAGTCCCAGCCCGCTGCCTGAGATGACGTTGCTGCCCATCAGAGCGATGTTTTCGTAGTCGGTAATCTGATCTTTAGGCGTCTCGTCCGCAGCGCTTTTTTCAACGGGGCGGCTTTCCCCAGTCAGCTCGGAACGATTGACGAACAAGTCGGTGTTTTCCAGGATTCTCAGATCAGCGGGAATCATGTTGCCGGCTGAGAGATGAACGATGTCGCCGACCACGACGTCATTGAGATCAATGTCTTTTTCTTGACCATTGCGCGTAACGGTACAGGTTGTCTTGATCATTGCCAGCAGCTTGGCCGTTGCGTTGCCGCTGCGGTATTCCTGAACAAAGCGCAGCAAGCCGGAAAGCATGATCATCGTAACGATAATGACGACCGTGGCACAGGTGAAGTTTTCTGGCCGGCTGCCAAATAAGGAAAAGTAAGGAAAAATCATATCGGTAAACGTGGACACGATTGCCAAAATCAATAGAATTGCCGTGAATGGATTAACAAAAGCGCTGATCAGACGCTTGCCAATTGACGGCTGGTGCTGCTGCTGCACGTGGTTGGCTCCAAACAGCTTGCGGCTTTGCGCTACCTGCGAATCGTTCAGGCCCTGTTGACGGGTGTTGAAATGTTTGAAAAGCTCGGCTGGCGAATGTGTTGCTGCATAATCAACGCGTTTTTGCCGAGCTTTTTGCGCCGCGACTTGATCGGAGGCGGCGTCAGCATAATTTTTTTGCCTGCTCATTATTAAAGCCTCCTTACTGATAAAGATCGCTTTCATCTGATTTTGCCTTTATTTTAGCGCGTTTTTTTACAAGCGGTTTCAAGAAATCTGAATAAATAGACAGTTATGGGGAATTGTATCAAAATATTTATTCCTATCTGATGCTCGATACTAAGGCCGTTGATGGTGGTTTTCGTCAGGAGGCTATTTTAAAAAGCGCGGATTTGGTAAAATTAAAGAAAACATTAAGAAACGGGGGCAGGCGAATGAAAAAGCAGAATGCCTGGCTGCTAGGACTTTTGGCTTTGATGCTGATCTTGCTGGCGCCAGTCGTGGGTCATGCGGATGGCGACTTTAACATCAAGCATTACCAAGTGAACGTTGACGTGCTAAAAAACGGTGATGCGGATCTGACGCAAAGGATCACTTATGATTTTGACGGTGATTTTCATGGCGTTTATTATAATCAAGACCTGCAAGGCATCGGCAAGGCTGATCAGATCTCGGCAGCCGTGGAACAGAACGGTAAGCTGACTAACCTGGCGCTCAGCCAATCCGGTCAGAATAATACCGTTAAGACCACGCAGAGCGCAGACTGGCTCAAACTCAAGGTCTATCATCAAATCAGCGACGCGGAAGCAACCTTTATCTATCACTACCGGCTGCATGGCGTGATTACCAGTTATCAGGATACGGCTGAGCTGAACTGGAAGATCATTGGGACGGGCTGGGATGAAGCACTGCATGACGTTTCAATCACCATTCAGCTGCCGGCTAAAAACGTTGACTCGCTTAAAGCCTTTACGCACGGTCCGCTAAACGGCAAAACGTCAGTCAAGAAGCGGCAGGGTCAGGTTAAGATGACGGTCGACCGCGTGCCGGCCAATCAGTTTGTTGAAAGCCACCTGCTGTTTGCCAATGCCGTCGTACCGCAAAACGATAACCGAGTCGCCAAAAAGGTCCTGGCTGCTAAGCTAAAGCAGGAGCAGCAGCTGGCAAAAGCGGCCAATGCCAAGCGCGCCCAGGAAAAAAGACGGCGACAGCTTTTCAAAATCGGCTACAGTACAATATGCGGCATCAGTATCTTAGCTTATGGCTGGTGGTTGATTAAAAAACATCCCCAGCGATCCAAGCAGCCGCCACTGGTTCATTCTTTTGAGATTCCGCCCTATCCAGTTGAACAGGCCTACGTGATCGATAAAAATCAACAGCCTGACGCGCGCGTACTCAGCGGCTATCTGATGCAGCTGGCAGGTGAATATAAGATTGCAATCAGCAAGACTGAAAACGACGACTATCGATTTACCGTCAAAAAACCGGCCGTACTTGCCGAAAATCAGCTGCTGAAGGTCATGTTTAACGATTGCGGGGACGGCCAAAGCTTTACGATCCAGCAGCTGAAAAAATGGAGCAGGCAGCGCAAGCACGCCAAAAAAATCGCGAAAGCCTTTGATCAATGGTCGCAAGCCAGTCTGGAAAGTGCCAGAAAAACCGGCTACTATGATGCCGACGCGGACCTGTTCAAGCAGATTGGCATCTTTTGGCTGATCGGCGAGCTTTTGCTGATTTTTGGGATGATTTTTGTCGTCGCTGGCTGGATTTTCAAAATAATCGTGGGGCTGATATTTGCAGGCGGCTTTGGCTGGGGAATTATATACTACCGCCAGCTCCTGCCATATACGCCAAAGGGTCAAAAAATGAAATATGATTTAGACTGCTTTATTCTCATGCTCAAAGATATTGGCGACTTCAAGCTCAAAGAAGTTGGCGACATTGTTTTATGGGAACAGATTCTGCCATATGCGACGGCGTTTGGACTGGCCAAAAAAGTTATTCGTGAATTAAGGCTTTCGTTTGATGAAGCCGAGCTTAATGATACGCTTTTAATTACGTATCCATGGATTTTTGCCAGTGATCCTTGGACGGGCACGTTTGAAAGTACTTTTGAAAAAGCTCTGGATACCGGTAACTCATCTTCAGCGAATGGCGGATCGGGTGGCTTTTCAGCCGGCAGTTCCGGTGGCTTTGGCGGCGGTTCAGGCGGCGGAGCGTTTTAAAACGGCCGCTTTGCCAATAATGTCGCTCTTAAATTCGAGAGCTGTCAGTCCGTGTTGTTAGCAGCGAACCATGCTTATCACGGCTACAATTGGGCAGGCGACGTTAGACACTCTTAATAGGAGAGGATTGCTTTGAAAAAAATTGAAGGACATATTCACTTGATTCGGGCGATGGCCGGCTCTAAAGGACAAGGGCGCTTGAGTCCATTGGGCAATGGCTATGCGATCTGGGACGACGGTGAGATTATTCACCTGCTGCCAGCGGGATGGGGCGATGATGATTTTCGCGTGGAAAAATATCTTCCCATCATGGCGGTCGAAAATATTGAAAAGGCCGTTTTACTGCAAGGGACACTGAACGGCTATCAAAACTATTACACTTATCAAGTCATCAAACGCTATCCGGATCGTTTTATCGGCGCGTTTGCCGTGGATCCATTTGCTGAGCGAGCGATGGCAATCGTTAAGCGGCACGTTGAAGAACTGGGCTTTCGGGCCATTAAGTTTGAGATCAGTCAAGCAGGCGGCCTGCATGGCTTTCATAAACCGTTCCGCTTGGATGATGACGTCCGCATTGGGCAGATTATGCATTATCTGGCTGACTATCCGGGATTTGTCGTAACCGTTGATTATGGTGACGATACCCAGACCAGCTATCAGCCCGAAGCCATCGTAAATCTGGCCAAGCGTTACCCCAGAATGGATTTTGTCGTTTGTCATTTGTCATTTCCCAACGCTGATCATCTGGAACGCTTGGCAAACGTCTTGCAGCAGTTTGCACCGCTTAAAAACATCTATCTGGACATTTCAGCAATCCAAGATATCGATGGGGAGAAGCCGACTGATTTTCCTTACCCGCGCTGTCAAAAAACGGTCGCGCTGGCCAAGCAGATCGTTGGGGCGCAACGCTTGATCTGGGGGACTGACTCACCATGGTCGGCAACGTTTAATACTTATCATCAACTGGCTACTTGGCTGGAGAACACCGATCTGTTCACTGATGACGAGCTGGCCGATGTCATGTACAATAATGCCAATCGGGTCTACTTTAAAGCTGCCAACGTTGCTGCTGCCCAAGCCGCTGAAGATCCAGTCGTTGCTCGGTTTAAAAAATCACGCTAAATAAAACGCGCTGCCGGACTGTTGAGCCGATAGTGCGTTTCTTTTAGTTATGGGTAGTAAGCAGATTGCTAATTTTTGACCGTCAATTATTTAGTCAATGCTCTGGCTGATTGACGTTCCACAGCGGTTTTTCGCCATTCAAAACGCGAACGACCTCACTCGCGGCATCAACGGCCATGCGATCCATACATTCCTTGGTGTTGCCGGCACAATGCGGCGTCAGCAAGACATTGGGCGTGCTGAACCAGGGGTCATCTTTGGGCAGCGGTTCTTGATCAAAGACATCGACCGCAGCGGCAGCAATCGAACCGGTTTTAAGCGCCGTCTGCATTGCCGCTTGATCAACCAGAGCAGCCCGACCAAAGTTAAGCAGGATGGCCGAATCTTTCATCATGTCGAATTCGCGCTGGCCGACGCTTCTGGTAGTTTCTGGCGTGACTCGCATGTTAAGCGAAATGATGTCAGCCTCCTTAAAGACCGTGTCTCGATCAACCATTTCGGCATTTCCGTCTGAACGATTGGATGGCGTGTAGGCAATAATCTTCATGTCAAATGCACTGGCTTTTTTGGCAATCATGCGGCCGATGCGACCATAGCCGACAATTCCCAGCGTTTTACCGGCCAGATCAAACCCTTGATGAGCAAATGTCCATCCCCAGTCACCCTGTCGCAGGTGCTCAGTGGTGGGGACCAGATTTTTAGAGATTGCCATCATGGCTGCCAGAGTTGATTCCGCAACTGTTGAGGCATTGGCATTTTTAGCGATGGTTACCCAAACGCCTCGTTTAGCCCAGAATTCAGGATCAATATTGTCATAGCCAACGCCATGGCGGGCAATGACTTTTAATTTCGGTAGCTGATCGGCTAAGGTGTTGGGAAATGGTTCCGTCATCAAAATAATACCATCTGCATCTGCGGCTTCCTTAACCAGGGCAGCGGCGCTTTGACTTTTGGTCTCGATCAGTTCAAAACCGCGGCTGGTCAGATAATCCTTGCCAGCCTGCGACATAATGCTTGGTACGGCAACTTTCATTCTCTCTCACTCTTTTCTTGGTTAAGGTGGTTAGAATCAAATATCAGCGGCCAAGTGCAGCCGTTGTTTGCGTAAATCTTAATGAAAATCGCCTTAAAAGTCAATTTGCGATTTACACTGTTAGTCCGACGCTCAGCTGATAATGATCTGTCTAAAAGCAATTTAAAAAACTTTACAAAAACAATACCCAAACCCCGAATGAATCTTTACAATGCGTCGCTAGACTGATTAACGTTGAGAAAGCTTCCAGCGGTCTCACAATCCATTCAGATTCTCTCTAAACTGCAGGTCTCGCTGTCAATGGCGGGGCTTTTTATTTTTTTCCAAGCAAAAAACCGCCGCTGCTTTTGGGGAACAACGGCGATTAAGCTGATTGAGACATGAATTTAAAGTATCAGCGGCATGGCACTGTCTAACGCCATCACCGCATCATAGATGTTATCACTATCGGTTCTGGTATAGGCATGTTTTTTCAATTTTTCATCGACTAATTGACGAAATTCTTTAGCCTGCTCCAAAAATTTGACATATTGTGCGGCATTTTCAACCTCACTGGTATGGTACATAAATTCATTCATCGTATTGACGTTGCGCTGAAAAGCATCCAGATGAGCCCAGAGCCGTTCCTTGACACCGGTTGACTTCATGGCATCAACGAACAGCCGCTGCACGTTGACGGCTTCTTGATAGGCCAGGCGCATGTAGTCGCGAATATAGTTTTCCGTCATGATCTGCCTCCGATAGATGATCTTATTTTTATGATAGCAGTTTTTGGCGAATAATGGTCTAAATCAGATGGAAAAACGATTACCGATGAATATCGATAAATAAAACCCGCTGCTAAGCATTTTGCTTAGTAACGGGTTTTGATCAGCGCGCCTTAGCCAGACTTTGGCAAACCGTGGTCGTTTCTTTTTCAACCAGCGGCAGAATGTCCATTGCCATGCAGTCGTCAATATGCAGCTTGATTTGGTAGTCGCGGTCGTTAGGGAAGAAAGCATGATCTTGAACGTAGACGATCGCGCTTTGTACGGAATCCAAATGCCGCCGCTCGATTACTTCCGACAGTTCAACTGCCAGGAGTTCGATCATTTTTTGATTGTGGTGATATTTGAAAAAGCTGCGCAAAGTCACGTTTCATGCCTCCTAAAATTTATTAAAGCGAAGATGCTTTTTTCGATTGCTCACGAGATAGTATTTTAGCTGAATCGATCTAAAAATCAAGCCTTTTATCACGAAAAAATTATTATATTTTGATGGGAATCTGAATCACGAAAAACCATTGATAGATCAAGGTTTCTGCGCTTTTCAAAGCAAATTTTAAAAATTAAATTCGGGGATTTGAAGTCACTAGGTAAAATGTTATACTAGTTTTACGAATGAAAACGCTTTATCAAATGGAAAGGCAGGAAAATTTATGACGAAAAAAATTATCCTCGATTGTGATCCTGGTCATGACGATGCTTTGGCAATGACGCTGGCGGTGGCCTCGCCTAAAATAGAGCTGCTGGCCGTTACGACTTCAGCTGGCAATCAAACACCAGACAAGACACTCAACAACGCCATGCGGATGCTAAAGCTGTTGGGCAGAGAGGATATTCCAGTTGCTGGTGGGAACCGGACGCCTTTGGTCAAGCCATTGGAAACAGCCGGTGAGGTGCATGGTGAAAGCGGTCTGGACGGTTATCCGCTGCCGGAACCGGATTTTCAGCCAGTTGAGCTGACAGCGATCGAACTGATTGCCAAAACGCTTAAAGAGAGTGAAACGCCGGTAACACTGGTAGTTACTGGACCAATGACCAACGCAGCGCTGTTTTTGCGGGTCTACCCAGAACTGGCCAAGGCAAAAATTGATCAGATCGTCTACATGGGTGGTGCCATGGGACTTGGCAACTGGCAGCCCAGCGTGGAATTCAACATCTTCGTTGATCCCGAGGCGGCTAAGATCGTCATGAATTTCGGGATTCCGTTAGTGATGGCGCCATTAAACGTTACGCACCAAGCGCAGATTTTGAAACCAGAAATTGAGGCACTGCGGCAGATCAAAAATCCGGTTGGCCAGGCATTTTACGGTCTGCTGAGCTTTTTTGAGCGGTATCATGAAAATCCAAAGTGGGGCTTTCAAGGAGCACCGTTGCACGATCCTTGCACGATTGCCTGGCTGATTGAACCAGAGATGTTCCAAACCGAAAAAATGAACGTCGATGTTGAAACGACCGGTGAGCTGACGCGTGGCGAAACGGTCTGTGACTACTATGAGCTGACCGGCAAGCTGCAGAACACCGAGGTCATGCTGGGAATCAATCGGCAGCGTTTTATTGAGCTGATTATGGAAGCACTGCATAGCTTTGATTAATTGTTAATGAAGCTGGGATTGGCTAAGGCCGGTCCCAGTTTTATTTTTTTTGAAAAAATATAAGTCAGCGGTGCAGACTAATGAAGCATTCAGTCAGTCGTGAAGCTAAACGTTTATCAATAAATTGGTCTGGGCGTAGGCTTCTGACAACCGGTTGACATTGAGCCCAATGGTGTTAAGATGAAACCGTTAACAAGTTGTAAACGTTTACGATTGAGCTTGGAATTTTGCCAGATGTTGACTGATTTAAGCCGATATCAATCGGAAAGAAGGAACTTATTCATGACTAATCCACATTCACATTCAGCACATTCCTTTACCAGCGAAAAATTCATCAGCTGGCTGGGACGCTTTGCCAGCGTAATCGCAATTCTCATGTACATTTCCTACATTGCTCAGATCATTAATAATCTGCACGGCCAGTATGGCTCACCGGTACAGCCATTTGTCGCCGGTATCAACTGTACGCTGTGGAGCATCTATGCGTACTTTAAAGAAGATCGAGACTGGCCGGTTTTTTGGGCCAACTTCCCTGGAATCTTCTTCAGCTTTGCAACATGCCTGACTAGTTTTGCTTGGTAATAAAACATTGATTCCTAAAGTTTTAGATGAGCTTTAGGAATTTTTTGTTGACAGCTTATTTTTTGTAAGTTATCATACAGTTACTAACTTTTTCAAAGGAGAAATCAGCAATGGCAAACTTCAATTCATTAATCAACCATTCATGTTGCAGCGGACCGCGCTTAGGCTGTCCGCTTATTGCCGTTGCTCAGCTGGTTGGCTGAAAACGGCCGGATCAGCATCAAGCGCAGCCTGGTCAATCCCGACTGCGCCTTTTTTATTGCATTTGAAACATTTAACTTAGGAGGGATATGATGTGGCATACGATTCAAAGCTCGCTGCCAGAACTGTTGGCGGCCGGCTTTAAATACACGATTCCGTTAGCCCTGGTATCTTTTTTCTGGGGACTGCTGATCGCGCTTTTCGTGGCGCTGATTCGTTTATCCAGACAAAATGGCGCGTTTAAGATCTTAAAGGGAATCGCAGTCTTTTATGTCTGGCTGTTTCGTTCAACGCCATTATTGGTCCAGCTGTTCATCGTCTTTTTCGGCCTGCCGCATTTGGTTATACCAGGAGTCTTTCCTGACGGCGTGCAGCTCAAGCCGTTTACCGCTGGGGTGATTACGTTCTCGCTTAATACTGGTGCCTACGCCTCAGAAACGATTCGGGCGGCGATTGCTTCGGTTCCCAAAGGCCAATGGGAAGCGGCCGAAGCAATTGGCATGACCAGACTGCAGGTGCTTTGGCGCATCATTTTGCCCCAGGCATTGCGAGTCGCGCTGCCGCCGCTGGCCAACTCATTTATCAGTCTGGTCAAGGATACTTCGCTGGCAGCTTCAATTACGATTGCCGAAATGTTTTCGGTGGCACAGCAGATCACGGCTGAAAACTACGAGCCGCTTTTGATGTACATTATCGTGGCTTTGATCTATGCCCTGTTTACGACCGTTTTATCGCGTCTGCAGGCCTGGATGGAAAAATCCCTGGCCAAGACCACGCCTGTTCAATAGGAGGTTTTAATGAAACTCGCTAAGATTAACAAATGGTTTGGCGAAAAGCACGTTTTAAAAGATGTCAGCTTAGAGTTTCCAGCGGGGCAGACAACGGTTTTGGTCGGCCCTTCTGGATCGGGCAAGTCAACGATCCTGCGCTCGCTGAATCTGTTGGAGCAGCCTGATCGCGGCACGTATGATTTCGATGAGCTACATTTGAACTTTACAAAGAGTGTCAGCCGCAAGCAAAAACTGTTGCTGCGGCAGAAAACGGGGATGGTTTTTCAAGACTACAACCTGTTTCCGCATCTGACGGTTCTGCAAAACGTTACGGAAGGTCCCATCCGCGTGCTTAAGCAGTCTAAAGAAGCTGCCAATCAAGAAGCGCTGGAAATATTGAGCAAGGTCGGCCTGCGTGATTTTGCCGATGCCTATCCCGCGCAGCTTTCTGGCGGGCAGGCGCAGCGAGTGGCAATTGCCCGCGCATTAGCCATGAAGCCGGAATACGTTTTATTGGATGAGCCGACTTCAGCACTTGACCCGGAACTGGAATTAGAGGTCTTGCGCGTGCTGCTTAAGCTGGCTCAGGAAAATCAATCATTAATCATCGTAACGCACAATATGGTCTTTGCCAGACGCGTTGCTGACAAGATCGTTTTTGTCGAGGATGGCACGATCAAATATGATGGCGATCCGGCAGCTTTTTTTGCGCCGGATAATCCTGATGAGCGGATTCGCCACTTTATTGCGGCCATGACAATGGAAGAACTGGAAATCTAAAAGAAAAAGATAAGAGGAAAACAACATGAAGATTTTTAAGAAGATTGCCTTAATGACTGCTGCACTGGCATTGGGAACCGTGATTGGCACGACGATCAGCCATGCCGACTCGGTCAAGTCCGAGCTGAAAACGCCTGATACGCTGACGATTGGTCTGGAAGGTACCTACGCGCCGTTTTCATATCGTAAGGACGGCAAGCTGCAGGGTTTTGAAGTTGAGCTGGGCAAGGCCGTTGCGAAAAAAATGGGCTTAAAGGCCAAGTTCGTGCCAACCAAGTGGGACTCTTTGATTGCCGGATTAGGCGCTAAGAAGTTTGACGTGGTCATGAACAACATTGCGCAAACGCCTGAACGCGAAAAGAAGTACCTTTTCTCCAATCCCTACATTTCATCGCACTTTGTCATGATCGTTAAGGAAAACAGCTCGCTTAAGACGCTTAAGTCCATCAAAGGCCACAAGTTTGCCGCTGGTGTGGGAACCAACAACGCTACGCTGGTTAAAAAGTATGGCGGAATTACGGTTGACGACAGTGACTTTGCCAGCGGACTGGACATGATCAAGCAAGGCCGGGTCGAAGGGATGATCAATAGTCGCGAGGCTTGGTACGTCTATGCTAAAAAGCACAGCACCAAGGGACTTAAGATGATTGACGTTTCCAACGAAGCCAAGCCGGTCAAGGTTGCGGCAATGTTTAACAAGAATTCATCGGCGCTGCAAAAGCAATACAACCAGGCACTGCAGGAACTGCAAAAGGATGGCACGCTCCAAAAGCTTTCCCAAAAGTACTTTGGCGCTGACATTACCAAGTAGCCGCTAAAACATGATCTGGAGTAATCCGGATCATGTTTTTTATTTGGATATAGATAGAATAAATGGCTTAAAATCAAAATCTTGTTAAGCGTCTCACTAAATCAGCCAGAGATTGTGGTATATTAAGTTACTGGATGAGCAAGATTAAGGAGTGAACTTATGGGAGCACTGGCTTTTTTGATTGCAGAACGGGTGGGATTGATTATCCTGCTGGCCTTTATTCTGGTCAACATTCGGCCGTTTCGGCGGCTGCTTTTAGATGCCACGCCGGCCAATCTATTTAAATTGGCGCTGATTTTTTCAGCCTTTGCAATTATTTCTAATTTATTGGGGATTGAGATCGATCCTGATAATCATATTATGCGCGAAACTATTTTATGGCACGTCACTCCTGGCTATTCAGTGGCCAACGTCCGTATTCTGGCCGTAACGGTAGCTGGAATCGTTGGCGGACCTGGTGTTGGCGGGATGACCGGTCTGGTTGCCGGAACTCACCGAATGATGCAGGAAAGCTGGGCCGCGGATGCCTGGTTTTACATTGTCAGCTCGACTTTGATCGGGATTTTGTCTGGAATGCTGTATCACAAAAATCAGCGTCATTTTGTCGTGATGCCGCCATGGCAGGGCTTTTTGATCAGTTTGGTGATGGAGTCGATTCAGATGATCTTTGTCGGTTTATTTAGTCCAACGCATCTGAAACTGGTCCACTTTATCGCGTTGCCGATGATTGTGATCAGTTCGATTGGGACGGCCTTTTTCTTGATGATCCTGTCTTTGTATTTTCGCCAGGAAGTCGATACGCGCGCCGTTCAGACCCGTTCAGTAATGCAACTGGCAGTCAAGACGCTGCCGGCATTTCGCCATGGCCTGCAGTCGGAATCGGCTCGTCAGGTTACTGATTTGATCTTGGAGTATACTGATTTTGATGCGGTTGGCATTGGCAATAATGAAAAAACGCTGGCCTTTGCTGGAGCTGGCAACGATCATCATTATCATGACATGCCAAAAGCCGATGTGCCGGAGTTTGCTAAGCGGGCGTTGCAGAATCGGCAGACACAGCTGGCCTATAACGCAGCACAGATTGGCTGTCATAACGATCATTGCCCATTGCAGGCCGGAATGGCGATTCCCTTAACGCTGGGCAGCCGGGTGCTGGGTGTTTTAACGCTGTATTTTAAGGAAAACTGGCAGCTAACCCCCGTTGAGATTCAAACCGGTGAGGGATTGGGTGAGATTCTGGCCACGCAGATCGTATTAGGTGAAAAAGAACGCCAGGCCGGACTGCTTAGGGATGCTGAGCTTAAATCGCTGCAGGCCCAGATCAGTCCTCACTTTTTCTTTAATTCGATCAATACGATTATTGCCATCTCGCGGTTTGACAGTGAAAAGGCGCGGTTTTTGCTGCGGGAGCTCAGTACGTTTTTCCGATCGAATCTGCTGGGCGCCAATCAATCCAAGATTCCGCTCAAACAAGAGGAAGCACATGTTAAGGCCTATCTGAACCTGGAACAGACGCGCTTTCCTGATAAGTATGACGTTGAATTCTACAGCAGCGTGGATGATCAGGTGCTGGTTCCGCCATTTGCCATTCAAGTGTTGGTAGAAAACGCGATTCATCACGCCTTTGGCAATCGCAAGACTGGCAATATCATCAACATCTGGATTACCAAATCTGGCAAGTATCTGGAAATACGGGTTGCCGATAATGGCGAGGGAATCGATCAGGCAGTCATCGGCAAGCTGGGTAAGGAAAAAATTGCTTCTAAACACGGGAGCGGTACGGCCATGCAGAATCTGAATGCGCGGTTGAAAGGTCTTTATGGCGACAGTGCTAAGATGCAGATCGTAACCGGCAAGACGGGGACTTCCATCTCGCTTTTGATACCTTATGCACAAACTAGACAGGATCTTAATACGGAAGGGGCATCCATATAATGAAAGTACTGATTGTCGATGATGAACCACTGGCCAGAAATGAACTGCATTATTTATTGAAGGAAAACGCAATGGTCAATCAGATCGATGAAGCGGATGGGGCAATGACGGCCGATCAAAAAGTCAATGCCACGCATCCCGATCTGGTCTTTTTGGATATCAAACTGGATGATGGCAATGGCATGGCACTGGCTAGACGCTGGAAAAAACTGCCCCAGCCACCGGCGATTGTTTTTGCCACGGCTTATGACAATTACGCGATCGAGGCTTTTAATGAAGCGGCCGTTGACTATGTTTTAAAACCATTTGACCCGGATCGAATCAACGAAGCCGTTGCCAGAGTCGCCAAGTTTTTAGGTAATGCGGAACAGTTAGAAGATGTTGCGGAACAAGCTGCCTGGCATAACCCGCGGCTGTCGATTACGATTGATGATAAGACGATGGTAATTCAAAAGCGTGATGTGATGTATATTGAGACCCAAGGCGGCTATACGCATCTGCATCTTAGAAACGATAAGCTCTTGATCAGTCGGCAGACGTTAACCAGTATTGCTCAGCTTTTGGATCCGAAGCATTTTTTGCGGATTCATCGGGGCTTTATCGTTAATCTGGATGAAATTGACGAAATGCAGCCCAGTTTTAATCATACCTACGAGCTAACGTTAAAAGATGGCAGTAAAATCCCAGTCAGCAGGTCATATGTGGCTAAAACCAAGAAGGCAATCGGACTGCAGTAACTTGAATTGTCTAATATTTGCACAAGCATTGAATGCCAAGATAATGCATTCAATGCTTTTTATTTTGTCAAAAAGAATCCTCAGGGCATCTCAGCGGCCGATAATGGCATTTCATCGTCAAATTCTGTCAATCAATGTGAAAACTAACACAAAACCAATAAGATTAACTACAATACATTGTGTAATCGATATCAAAGATGGCCATCTTAAATAAGATTAACTGCAATTATTTTATTGATATTTTCGGATTGATTTGAGGGAAGGAAAAAACATGGATAAGAAGGAAAAACAAGCGCCAGCCAAGGAAGAAAAAAAGGCAGCGCCAATTCTGGTACAAATGGGCATTTTTGCCGCTATTCTGTTTGTCTCACAGCTGATTTCAGATTTGTTCCCAGCTAGTTTCGTAGTACCAACGCCACTGATTGGGATGGTATTGCTCTACATTCTGTTGGCAGCTCATATCGTTAAATTGGAGCAGGTTGAAAAGTTTGGCGACTTTATGATCAGTTTGATTGCCTTTCTATTCGTTCCATCTGGCGTTCAGCTCTGTGGCAGTCTGGGACTGATGAAGCGGGAAGGTCTTCAGGATATCTGCGTCATCATCATCTCCACGATTATCCTGCTGGTCGTAATTGCTTACGTGGGCAACTTCTTTGTTAAGCTGCATGAACGCTTGACACATAAGCAGTCAAACACAGCGTCAAGCTCAAATGCAAGTCACGCTGGCACGCAGCATATGGCTCACTAAGCCGTGTACGAGAAAAGGGAGGATTAAAAATGTTTAGTCAATCAATGGTATTGCCTTATACCGGTATCTTAATCTCACTGGCTGGTTATCTTTTAGGGATGTGGCTGTTTAAGATCAGTCATGGGTTCTTCTTGTTTACGCCGCTTTTGGTCGGGATGGTCTTTGGAATTGCGGTTCTGGCAATCTGGGCCAAGGGCATCGGATCTACGACGGCTGCTGTCTACACTAAGTACTACCTGCCAGGTGGAAACATCATCTTCTGGTTCTTAAACCCGGCTACGGTTGCGTTTGCCATTCCGCTGTATCGTCGAAATGATATTTTCAAGAAGTACTGGCTTGATATTGTTTTGACGCTGTTTGTCGGTGGCTTTATCTCCTTGTTTGGGATTCAACTGGTTTCCAAGCTGTTTGGTCTGTCGCGAGTTTCCACGGCTGCCATGCTGCCACAAGCCGCAACGACTGCTGTTGCCATGCCAATTGCCAAGGGGGTTGGCGGTGATCCTGCCGTTACTGCCATGGCATGTATTTTAAACGCCGTCATCATCTACGCCCTGGCCAACTTCTTGATCAAGGTCTTCCGCTTGAAGAAGATTTCCAAGGTTGGTACTGGTCTGGGTCTGGGTTCTGCCGGTCACACGGTTGGTTCTGCCAAGGCGCTGCAATTAGGCTCAATTGAAGGGGCAATGGCTTCGGTTGCCGTAGTTATCGTTTCGTTGGCAATGGATATTCTGGTTCCAATCTACGTCAACCTGTTCATGAAATAATTAACAAAGGGGAATTACAATATGTCTTATCGACAACAAAAGGTCGTGCTGATTGGTGACGGCGCGGTTGGTTCTGCCTATGCATTTGCCATGGTTCAGCAGGGATTGGCTGAAGAATTCGCGATTATCAACCACACCAAGAGCAAGGGCGAAGGAGACACGCTGGACTTGGAGGATGCCACGGTCTTTACCTCGCCTAAAAAAGTTGAGTCAGCTGACTACTCGGTCTGCCGCGATGCTGATCTGGTCGTAATCTGTGCTGGGGCAGCCCAAAAACCTGGCGAAACCCGGCTGCAATTGATCAACAAGAACCTTAAGATCATGGCTGATGTCACGCAAAACGTGGTTAAGTCCGGCTTTAACGGCATCTTTTTAGTAGCTGCCAACCCCGTCGACATTCTGACCTATGCCGTCCAAAAAATCTCTGGTTTCCCAACCAGTCGCGTAATCAGCTCGGGTACGCTGTTGGATACGGCCCGGTTGCGCGTGGCTTTGGCTAAGGAGTTCAATGTCAGCCCTGCCGATGTATCTGCCAACGTCTTAGGCGAACATGGCGATTCTGAGTTTGCGGCCTACTCATCAGCAGCAATTGGCGGTAAGAACCTGCTGCAGATTGCTAAAGAAGAAGGCGTTTCAGAAGAACGTCTCAAGCAGATTGAAGATGAAACTCGTCACAAAGCCTACGAAATTATCAACCGGAAAGGCGCGACCTACTATGGCGTTGCCACGGCCTTGATGCGGATTACCAAGGCTATTCTACGCAACGAGAATGCCGTCTTGCCAATTGGTGCTTATGTTAACGGCGAATACGGCGTTCACGACCTTTATCTGGGGACGCCTGCTGTCATCAACGCGCATGGGGTTGAACAGGTTATCGACGTTCAGCTTGATGAGCGCGAACAAAAAGCAATGGCACATTCCGCAGCCGTTCTGCGTGAAGCAGTTGATCGCGGCATGAAGGAAACGGGTCTGAATAAAGATGTCGTTTCACTGGTTGCTAATGCATAATATTTCACAAAATCAGCAAGGAAAACGTTTTCTTAAAAAGATGACGTTTTCCTATTTTTTTCGAAAAAAGACTTGATTTTTTCAAAAAATGTTATAAAACTATAAGTGTAAGCGTTTCATTGTTTATTAAAGGAGGTTGTTCTAGATGAAAAAGTTAGATTTTGAGGAGCTGAAACATAACCCCGAAATCAAGCCGCTTCAAGTTCTGGACGAAGATGGCAAAGTCGTCAACCCCGATTTGATGCCTGACCTGAGCGATGAAGAGTTGGTTGAACTGTTTAAGCAGATGGTTTGGTCGCGGGTATTGGGCGACCGTACTATGAAGCTTTGTCGGCAGGGCCGGTTGGGATTCTTTGCCCCAACTGCCGGTGAGGAAGCCAGTCAAATGGGTTCCAACTTCGCAATGAGCAAGGATGACTTTCTGCTTGGCGGCTACCGTGACGTGCCACAGTTGGTTAAGCACGGTCTGCCAATGTGGAAGGGATTCTTGTGGAGCAAGGGTCACGTTAACGGCAACAAGTACCCTGAAGAATTAAATGCCGTTCCGCCTCAGATCATCATCGGCGCCCAATATGCTCAGACGGCCGGTGTGGCACTTGGCCTGAAGAAGAAGGGTGCCAAGAACGTTGCCTACACCTACACTGGTGATGGTGGTACCTCACAGGGTGACTTTTATGAAGGGGTCAACTTTGCCAGCGCCTTTAAAGCACCAGCCTTGTTCTTTGTACAAAACAACCTGTACGCAATCTCGGTTCCAAGAAAGGCTCAGACGGCAGCGCCAACCTTGGCTCAAAAGGCTGTTGCCAGCGGAATTCCTGGACTGCAGGTTGATGGGATGGATGCCTTGGCTGTCTACAGCGTTGCCAAGCAGGCTCGTGACTGGATCACGGCCGGCAATGGTCCCGTACTGATCGAAACGCTGTGCTACCGTTATGGACCGCACACGACTGCTGGTGACGTGCCACGCCGCTACCGTTCCGAAGATGAAGAAGATATCTGGCTGAAGAAGGATCCACTGATTCGGATGCGCAAGTTCTTAGAGAGCAAGGGCCTTTGGGATGAAGACCAAGAAAAGTCCTGTGTTGAAGCAGCCAACAAGGAAGTCGATGACGCAATGCAGGAAGTTGAATCACAGCCAACGCAGACCGTTACCGAACTGATGCAAAACGAATATGTGGTTACGCCGCCAGCAATTCAAAAAGAGCTGGATGCTTACCAAGCAAAGGAGGCTAAGTAATCATGGCTAAGATGACAATGATCAAGGCAATCACGGCTGCCATGGATGAAGAGCTTGCTCATGATGACAAGGTAATGATCTTTGGTGAAGACGTTGGTAAAAACGGTGGTGTTTTCCGGGCAACTGATGGCCTGCAGGAGAAATATGGCAATGATCGTGTATTCGACACGCCGCTGGCTGAATCCGGCATTATCGGACTGGCTAACGGGATGGCGCTGGAAGGCTTCCGTCCCGTACCAGAATTGCAGTTTATGGGCTTTATCTACGAAGCCTTTGATGAACTGGCTGGTCAGATGGCGCGCTACCGCTTCCGGATGGGCGGCACGCGCAAGTTCCCAATCACGGTGCGGGCTCCATTTGGTGGTGGGGTGCACACGCCAGAACTGCACTCAGACAGTTTTGAAGGCCTGCTGACTCAGGTTCCTGGGCTGCGCGTGGTTGCGCCAAGCGGTCCTTATGACGCCAAGGGACTTTTGATCTCGGCAATCCGCTCTGATGATCCGGTCTTCTTCTGTGAACACATGAAGCTTTACCGTTCGATCAAAGAAGAAGTGCCTGATGAAGCCTACACCGTTCCATTGGACAAGGCAGCCGTCAAGCGCGAAGGCACTGACGTATCCATCATCACGTATGGCTACATGGTTCAAGAAAGTCTGGCAGCTGCTGATGAACTGGCTAAGGAAGGCATCAACGCTGAAGTCGTTGACCTGCGTACGCTGGCACCGCTTGATGAAGATACGATTCTGGAATCCGTTAAGAAGACGGGCCGCGTCGTATTGGTTCAAGAAGCTCAAAAGCAAGCCGGCGTTGGTGGTCAGGTAGCCTCGCTGATCGGTGAAAAAGGCATTTTGTACCTGGATGCACCAATTGCGCGGGTAGCTGCGCCAGACACGCCATATCCATTCAGTGATGCGGAAGAAGTATGGCTGCCTAACAAGCAAGATATCGTTGACAAGGTCAAGGAAACCGTCAACTTTTAATCGCGAGGTGGAAGATCAATGAGCAAATATGAATTCAAAATGCCAGAACTTGGCGAAGGGATGGCAGAAGGTACGATTGGCGAATGGCACGTTAAGGTTGGCGACACCATTCAAAAAGACGCCGATATGGTTGAAATCGAAAACGACAAGTCAACCTCTGAAATTCCATCACCAGTCGATGGCAAGGTAACCAAAATCAATTTTGAAAAGGGCGACGATGTTACGGTTGGCCAAGTGCTGATCGAATTTGAGGTAGCTGATGGTCAAGGTAACGTTGATGCCAGTGCCGAAGCGGAAAGTGATGCCAGTGCTGCTCCGGAGCCAAGTGCCGCACCAGCACCAAGCACTGCTTCAGCTGCCCCAGCATCAGCGCCAGCCGCTCCTGCTCCAGTGGCTGCTCCTAGTGCTGCTGACCACTCCCTGCCAGTTCTGGCAATGCCAGCCGTACGCCGCTATGCACGTGAAAAAGGTGCTGACCTGGCTCAGATTGCCGGAACCGGTCGTCATGGCCAGATTCTAAAGACTGATGTTGACGCCTTCTTGGCTGGCGGTACCAAGGCTGCCCCAGCTGCTGCTGAACCGGAAGCTCCTCAAACGGCAGGTGCGGTTGCCATTGAACAGCCTGCACTGCCAAAGGGTTCCACTGAATGGCCACTGCACGATGAAAAGATGACGCCAGTTCGCAAGGCGACAGCTAAGGCAATGATCCGTTCCGTACAGCAGATTCCAATGATTCATGTCTTTGATGACGTGGTGGTTGACAAGCTTTGGGATCACCGCAAGAAGTACAAGGAACTGGCTAAAGAGCATGGCGTTCACCTGACGTTTATGGCCTACCTGACCAAGGCGCTGGCCGTAATCATGAAGGAATACCCAATCTTTAACTCGATGGTGGACATGGCTGACCAAAAGATCGTCTACCGTGACTACATCAACGTTGGTATTGCTACGGACACGGATCGCGGTTTGTTCGTACCAAACGTTAAGCATGCTGATTCTATGAGTCTGTTTGACATTGCGCGTCAAATCAGCGCCAATACCGAAAAGGCTAAGGAAGGCAAGCTTTCTGGCGATGACATGAGCCACACTGGCATGTCGATCACCAATATCGGCTCAATTGGCGGCGGCTTCTTTACGCCAATCATCAACTGGCCGGAAGTAGCTATCCTGGGTATGGGACGCATTGTTGAAGAACCAGTCGTTGTTGATCACGAAATCAAGGTTGCCAAGGTCTTGAAGCTGTCGCTGGCCTGCGATCACCGGGTAATTGACGGTGGTACGGCACAGCGGGCAATGAACCGGCTCAAGGAATTGTTGAGTGATCCAGAACTGTTATTGATGGAAGGGTGATCAGGCATGGTTGTTGGTGATTTTGCAATTGATTTGGATACCATCGTAGTTGGCGCGGGCCCTGGCGGTTATGTTGCTGCCGTTCACGCTGCTGAAATGGGACAAAAGGTTGCCGTAGTAGAAAGTACCTATCTTGGCGGCGTTTGCTTAAATGTTGGCTGTATTCCATCAAAAGCCTTGATTCAGGTTGGTCATAACTACCAAACTGCCAAAAATTCAGCCGATCAAGGCATTGAGGTTGCTGATGCCAAGCTCGATTTTGAAAAGGTTCAGGCATTTAAGAACAGCGTCGTTAAGCGTATGACCAATGGGGTTGGCTTCTTGTTCAAGGAACACAAGATTGATGTAATCAACGGAACGGCTTATCTCAAAAACGACCACAGCCTGCGCGTTATCAGCGGTCAGCATGGTCAAACCTATACGTTCAAGCACTTGATTCTGGCAATGGGCAGTCATCCAATTGAGATTCCTGGCTTTAAGTTTGAAGGCCGCGTTCTGGATTCAACGGGTGCATTGGCATTAAAAGAAGTACCAAAAGAATTGGTCATCATTGGCGGCGGCTACATTGGCAGCGAGCTGGCCAATGCCTATGCCAACTTTGGTGCCCACGTTACGATTCTGGAAGGTACCAAGTCAATTCTGGGCAACTATGAGCCAGACTTGGTCAAGGTTGCACTCAAAGACTTTAAGGCCAAGGGAATTGACGTAATTACCAATGCGATGGCCAAGCAGGCTGAACAAACCGCAGATGGCGTCAAGGTTACCTATGCCGTTGGTGACCAAGAACACACTGTAGATGCCGATTATGTAGTTGTTTCGGTTGGTCGGCGTCCCAACACTAAAGACATGGGCCTTGAACAAGCCGGTATCAAGCTTGACAAACGCGGCTTAATTGAAGTAGATGCCCAGGGTCGGACCAGCGTCAAGAATATCTTCGCAATTGGCGATATCGTTGCTGGGGCAGCTTTGGCACACAAGGCCAGCTATGAAGGCAAGGTTGCTGCCGAAGCAATCTCTGGCAAGCCAACAACCGTCGACTACCACGCAATGCCAGCGGTCTGCTATCTTGACAATGAGATTGCCACGACGGGTCTGACTGAATCTGAGGCAAAAGAAAAGGGATTGGACGTCAAGACTGCCAAGTTCCCATTCATGGCTAATGGTCGGGCCGTATCCATGAAGGCAACGGAAGGCTTTGTTCGGTTGGTATTTATGAAGGACACGCATGTCATGGTCGGTGCTCAGATCGTGGGGCCGGATGCTTCTGATCTGATCAGTGAGCTGACTTTGGCAATCGAATCAGGAAATGAGATTGATGACATTGCATTGACGATTCATCCGCACCCAACACTGTCAGAAACGCTGATGGATGCTGCAGATGTGGGTCTTGGAATGCCAACCAATATTTAAATTGGATGAAGGGAACAGTGGTGTCGAATGCAATATTTAGCAATGCCTAGTGAGGATATCCGTCGCAATCTGGCAACCGAGCAGTATCTGATGAACAGCGACAAGCTGAAGCTGCCATTCATGCTGTTTTATATCGAAAAGCCTTGCATTATCGTGGGACGCAATCAAAACACGATGGAAGAAATTAATGCCGAGTACTGTCGTGAACATAACATTACGATTACACGGCGTCTGTCGGGTGGCGGCGCGATGTATCAGGATCTGGGCAATATGTGCTTTAGCTTTGTCGTTCCTGCCGATGAGATTCGATTCGGCGACTTTAAGGACCTGGTTAAGCCGATTGTTGATGCACTGCATGACATGGGCGCAACTGGGGCTGAAACTACTGGTCGCAACGATATCGTGATTGATGGCAAGAAGTTCTCCGGCAATGCCATGTACACGCGCAACGGCCGGACCTTTTCACACGGGACGCTGATGTATGACGTTGATACCAGCGCGGTTGCTTCTGCATTGCACGTCCCGAAAGACAAAATCGAGTCAAAAGGCATCAAATCGGTAAGGGCGCGCGTTACCAACGTTAAGCCATATCTCAAGCCAGAATTTCAGAATCTGACGACGCAGCAGTTTAGAGATGAATTGATCAAACGCATCTGGCACGTCGATTCGATCGAAGAGGCCAAGCAGTTTGAATATCAGCTGACGCCTGAAGATGAAGCAGCAATTTCTGAATTGGAAAAACGCTACTACGATAATTGGGACTGGGTATATGGCAAGTCACCAAAGTTCTCAGTAAAAAAACGGCAGCATTTCGATGGCGGAACCATTGATGCCCGTTTCCTGGTTGAAGATGGTCGCATCAATGACTTGAAGATCTATGGCGATTTCTTTGGTACCGGTGACGTAGCTGATGTCCAAAACGCCTTGATCGGGCAGCATTATGATCAGGATGCCATGCAGCAGGCACTGGCAAAACTTGATCTGCAACGCTACTTTGTTGGGATTGATCCCGAGGCAGTTATCAATCTGCTGACCAAGCAGCATTAAAATTTCCAGCACCCAGCGACTGTTTTGAACGCCTTAAAGCGGTGAAAGGCAGTCATTGGTCAGCAGGTAAAAGACCGGCGTATTACAGCGTCGGCCTTTTTTATGACATTAAAACCAGAAAGAAGGTGGCCAGATGGGATGGCAGATCGCCAGCAGCCGCTTGACCCATGATTTCAGCGCGCTGCCCTTTAAGATGAAGGAACTAACTTTACTGATCAAGATTACGCCTCAAGTTGACGGCAGCGGTCTGCGCTTGATCCTGCAGAACCGTTTTAATGATACGGCGCTGCTTTTTGATGAGCTTACCGTCAGCCATGATGAAAAGATGAGCGATGCAAAATCAATTACTCGCGGCAAGCAAAAGCAGATTGCCATTGTCGACAACGGGGCAGTGCATACGGACGCGCTGCCATTTGAAGTCATTGCCGGCCAGCCGCTTTATTTTAGGATGCGGGCGTCGCAAAAACAGACCTATGCCGATTTCAGCTGTGTCTATGACGAAACGTTTTATAACGCGATCATGGCAGGAACTAAGAACGCTGCGCCGCATTTGCCGCATAACTGGCAGGCACGCAAAGGCTGGTTCTGTATCAGCTGTTTAGAGGTCTGGACGGATAAAAAAACACCGATCATTGAGCTGACCGGTGACTCCTTGGCAGAAACGGGAATGATTGAGACGGGACTGATAAAGAAGCTTTTGGGGCAGGCAGTGTTGGTTAATACCGGTATTTCGGGTAACCGGCTGCTTCATGATGCCCCGCAAGATGGTCCACTGTATCAGACTTTTGGTCAGTCGCTGATCAAAAGAGCCGCTCAGTCAATCGATCCGCACCCGCATCCAATTATTGCCTTGATTGGCAGCAATGATCTGGTTTTGCCGCTGATTGACGGTCAGTCGGCTCATGAACTGGTAACGTCGGGGCAATATCTAGCCGGGGTCAGTCAACTAAAGCAAATCTTGGATGATCGGCGGTGTCCATTGATTTTGACAACGATTCCGCCATTTTCACCGCATGTGGCTCCACAACAGGAAAACGTACTGCTTGATGCCCAGCAGCGGCGGCTTTCGATCAACCAGGAACTGCGACGGTTTGAGTGGGTCGTTGATCTTGATCCGTGGCTGCTTGGCAACAATGGCGGTCTTAAAGAAATTTATGATTTTGGGGATCATCTGCACTTGAACGCGGCTGGAGGAATGGTTGCAGCGCAGGCAATCATGCAAAAACTAAGTCAGCTTGGTTATGAAAAAAGCTTTTAATGACTGCAGCTGATTTTATTGTTACTGCTCATAACGATTTGAGGGCATCATAAAAGCCGTCACGGTAGATTCCGTGGCGACTTTGTTTTTTATCTTAAACTTCAGCGGGCATCTCAATCTGTAAGTCAGCAGCAATTTCCTGCATTTGTTCAATCGTCTTGGCATCAATGTCAACGCCTTGTTTTTGATTATTGGCATAGTTCTTGTATTCACGATCACCAGGGACCCAGATCGTCTTGCCGGGAACATGGTTAAGATGACGAATTCGGTCAAGCATGCTGGTTGCGTTGGCTTTAAGTGTTTCAACGTCACCAAAGAAGGCTGGATCAAACGCAAAGACAAACTGGCTAAAGTCGTGCTTGCCTGTGTTGGTGTCGGCCGAAATGGATCCTTGTGCCAAAATACCGGTCAGAATCTCAACGACGATCGAGTTGCCCATGCCCTTGTAGTTGGAGTTGACCTCACTGCCGCCCAGCGTCAAGAGGCCACCGCCTTTTTGTTCTTCTTCAAAGGCCGCGGTTGCCAGGATGCTCTCTGCTTCTTTGGGATCCTTGACGACTTGACGATTCTTGTCAACGACCCAGTCACCGGGCAGCTCAATGCCTTTTTTGTCCGCCAGCTGAATTTTGCCGCCAGCAACCACAGAAGTAGCACCGTCAAAAATGAAAGGATGCGGTGAGGCCGGGAAGCCAAACGCAAAGGCATTGGAACCTAAGAAGGCTTCGGTCGCGTTGGTTGGCACTACTAATGGCCGCGTGTTGGTCAAAGCAATTCCGGACAGCCCCGCATCAAGCGCCTTGCGAACGTAATAACCGGCAATGCCAAAGTGATTGGAATTGCGAACAACGCCAATGCCGACCCCAATTTGTTTGGCTTTTTCAATTACTTTGTCCATTGCCAGACTGGCTGCCAGATGACCCATGTTTTGGTTGGCATCGACTAAAACGGCGCCAGGCAGCTCCTTTAAAATCTTGGCATGATTCTGAGGGACAATGATGCCATCATTGATCATGCTGCGATACCAGTATAGTCTTTGGATCCCATGTGAGGAAATTCCACGCAGGTCAGCATCAACTAACGTATCGGCAATCAAAGCCCCATCTTCTTGGCGAAAGCCTAATTTATCAAAAACAGTTTGTAGATAGTTGCGTTCATCTTCGGCATTGATTCGCATTGTTTTGTCATCCTTTCATAATAAAAAACGCCCCTGAGTTGAAAGCTCAAGGGCGTTTTAATGCGCTGTACCACCTTGGTTCGTCATTGAAAATCAATGACCTCCACGACTGATAACGGTGGTCAACCGGGAACGTAGCTTGCACCCGCTCCATTTAACAATGAGTTCATTTCGCCATATTTGCCAATGCGTGCTTGCACCAGATCACGCTCGCTAAAATTAGAAAAGACGGCTACTACTCTCACTAACTTTTCATTATTTTGATTAAGATCATTTTAGAAACAGATTGTTAATTTGTCAACCGGATCTGCTGAATAATTTTAAGTATTGTTGAGAGATGGGACGCATAAAAAGTAATACATCGGAATGTGCAAACGCTTGCTCAAAAACTGAAAGGGCTTTATAATAGAGCTAATCAAAATTCTGGAGGCACTAAAATGCAAAAATTTTCCGTACGACATCCTTTAATAGCTGGCTATATCGTAACCTTGATTACTGTTATGGTATTTTTAGCGCTGCGCAGTGTCGTTGGAACTGATCTGCTAAACCTGTTGGGGATGATCGCACTGGTCGGCCTGGCGTTTTATTGGAATACGATGAACTCATATGCCAAGCTGGCCTGTGAAAAATACGATCTGCATTTTAATCTGGGACAAAAGCAGCGGTACAATCCGCACTGGCCGTTGTACTTTAACACAGTGATGTTCGCCGTGGCCGCGGTAACGATTTTGTTTTTGAACGTTTCGTTTTATGGCGCGCGGATTGTTGGAGTGGTAATGGCCATCATTGCCGCGAATGCATTTATTCCACTGCCAACGCGCAAGCTGGCTCAAAACCACGAGATCAGAGAACTGGTCAAGCAGCTCAATGCCAGACGAGAAGCCGAGTTTTACGGTACGGCTAAAGATCGGCAAACGGTCCAAGCAATTGCCAAGCTGGCTAAGTCGGAAAAATAAAATCAATCAATTTAAATATTTATTTTAAATGGATGGTTCGAGACTGAATTTTCAGTTGCGGATCATCTTTTTATGTGGAGATGATATAGAAATTATGAAAAATTAATTTTTATAAATTTAGATTTTGGCCGTTCTCTAATAAAAATATGAAGGGGATACGGCATTTACTTCAAGTAATGTATTTCACGGAGATCAAAACTATCCGTCCCATACTATATTAGGAGCCAGCTATACCAACGGATTCTTTATTACGCCAACGCAGCATATTCTGGATTCCGCGGGTAAGGATGAGGGGATGGATGGCGGCTGCATTGGTGCGCCAATGTTTTATGGCTTTGCACAAAAAGGCATCTTTGCTGGTGGAACTGATGATGTTTATTACGATGTCAAAAATCGCGCAATCGTTATTGATAACTACATAAACCGTAAAAGCGAATTTACATATAACGGCAATGGCTGGAAATATAATCTTAAGGTTGATCCGCGCTTGCTGCCATTTATCAAAGTAGAGCAGACTAAGGATGCACAATGGAATCCAGTTACTTCATATGGCAACGTTGAACGGATCTATTTTAAAAATGGAACTTACTCGGCGCACTACACTCGTGAAGAAATCAGAAATCAGTCTAACGATGCTACGGCTGATTTAGTTAAAGAAGCTATAAAACTGTATCGGGATCCTCAAGATGGTGAATTTGTTGATGAGAATCAAACTGCATAGGGAGCTTTTACGCTGGAAGGCAAGGCTGGCTCGACACAAGAGTTCACAGCTGATTTTTTTGCCGGTGATCCAAGTAAGCTGCCAGATGGCTGGACAATCAATAGTCAGGGGTAGTTAACCGGGACAGCAACGATATAAAGCTTTAACTCGGCCCAGGCAACTTGGCTACTGTGTCAACGATCACTTCATACCCCGGATCGTCCACTTTTTTGAGAAGCATTCTTTGCCATAAGGCGTATCAACGCTTGCTTCAAATTTTCCCGGCAGAGCCATTTCCAACTCCGCTGTCGTCCTTCCGCTAAGCGTAGTCGGAATGTCCAGTTCTCCGAGAATCTGATAATATTCGTCTACACCTTTTAACTGAGCTTGTCATCCCGCAATCTATGAGCCCGTCAACAGATGTCATCATGTAGCAGATAATATATGGCTTCATTTTTCTGTGTTCTCCTCAGTCGCCTGAATTTCTTTTACAATCTTTGCTGGAACGCCGGCAGCGATAGTATTTGCCTGGACGTCCTTTGTCACAACAGCTCCTGCTGCTATGATTGCGCCATCGCCAATAGTCACTCCCGGAAGAACTGTCACGTTTGCTCCGAGCCACACCCGTTTTCCGATATGGACCGGTGCAGGATAGAGGCTTCCGCGCTTTGACGGATCAAAGTCATGGTTAAGGGTTGCGATCATTGCGTGATGCCCGATTAATGCTCCGTCTCCAATATAAACTCCTCCCTGATCCTGCATGGTGCAGCCGGTATTGATAAAGACATTCTCCCCGATGTGTATGTTCTTTCCGCAGTCCGTGTAAAACGGCGGTATAAGTTCGAGCGTATGGTTCACCGGCTGGGAAGTTAGCTTTGCAAAAAGCTCCTGCAGTTCTTCCAGCGTATGATAGCCATTGTTTATTTCAGCGGTTGCTTTAAGCGCCTCCTGCATCAGATAACTGCTGTACATCAGTTCCTCCGAAGGAGCTTCAATTGTCTTCCCACTGTTTACATAGTCAAGAAATTGCTGTAATTCCATTGCGTTTCACTTTCTTTGCCATTCTTAATAGTTCTTTTCTCCGAACGGAACCTTGTCGGAGAATTTGCAGCTCAGTCGATTCAGCCACTCAGGCCATCTGAAAAAGGATTTGTTCTTATCCATTGCCGCGATTCTCTGCATGTCGTCTTCTGAAAGTTCAAAGTCAAAAATATCTGCATTACTTCTGATATGATCTTCGTTGAGCGATTTCGGAAAAACGATATTTCTCATCTGGATATGCCAGCGTAGGATAACCTGGACAATGCTTTTTTGATACTTTTCGGCAAGTTCCTTAAAAAACGGTTCGTTCATAAGCTTTTTATCGCCATGCCCGAGCGGACAAACGCCAGAACAGCACTTGCTTCCCTTGCGTCTATACCAGCGTCTGTGAGATTTTCCATAATCTCTGTTTCTGTCTTCATGACGTTCCTCTTATTTCAGATTCTCTTTAAAAAATCCCTCTAGCTTGTCAAACGGAATCTTGTCAACTTGATCATAGAGGTCGATATGCTCTGCGTCGGGAACGATGTACAATTCCTTCGGCTCCGCCGCTTTCTCATATGCCTTCTCGGAGAAAGAGCGTGAATGAGCGTGATCACCTGCTACAAAGAGAATTGGACGAGGAGAAATCTCATCAATATAGTCAAGACACTTAAACTGCATCATGGCAAGGCTGGAAGTAGTGGTAAATCCGCCCCTTGCGTTCGAATGATGTCCCCTCGGTACGGCGTAAAATCGGTTCCACTCATTGGTGATCGGATCTGTCTCCGGAAGAGCATCCACCGAAGGATAAGGAATCTCCGGAAAACTCGGAACATACTGCTGCTGACCATCCTCAAAATCCTTCCATCTTTGATCAGCAAGCTGACGCTTCATTCCATCGATCTGCTCCTTAGTCAGATTCATCATTCCACGAATGTCAGAAATGTCATACATAGATGTCGTCGCCACGGCCTTGATTCGTACATCGACCGATGCTGCGGAAAGCGCAAATCCGCCCGAACCGCAGATGCCGATCACACCGATCTTCTCACGGTCTACATAAGGAACCTTCACACCGAGATAGTCAACCGCTGCGCTGAAGGATTCAGCAAACAGTTCCGGAGATGAAATATTTCTCGGCTCTCCACCAGACTCCCCCATATGAACCTGGTCAAAGGTCAGGGCAACAAAGCCTCTCTGTGCCAGTTCATTAGCGTAAACACATGGTCCCTGTTCCTTAACGCCGCCATAGGGTGCTCCCACGATCAGTGCAGGGTACTTTTTTGTCTCATCAAGATCCTTATGCTTATAAATGTCCGCCGCGATCGCGATTCCGTAGCGGTTGTTGTAACGAACATGTTCCCTTGTTACATTTTCATTCAGTTCTGTGATATATCCGTATGCCATTTCAAATTCCTCCTTGAGAATGTTTTTTCTTACTATGCCTTTATTATAGCGAGGCCGTTATTCTTATTCGAATACTTACTATCTATACTCTCCTATGTTATAAATGAATAGCAAGAGTTTGAAAGGAGTAAATCCATGGAAATAAGAACGATGGAATATTATCTGGCAGTTGTCCGGGAAGGCACGATATCTGCCGCCGCCGAATCACTGCACGTGGCTCAGCCGTCTCTGTCCAGACAGATGAAGGAACTGGAGGATGAGCTTCACACCACGCTCTTCATCCGCGGCAACCGCAAGATCACGCTGACAGAAGAAGGGATGATATTAAGGAAAAGAGCCGAGGAGATGGTACGGCTCGCGCAGATGACGCAGGAAGAGATCGCGCAGGTCAGGAATAACATCACCGGCACGGTGCGTATAGGCGCAGGTGAGTCACATGCATTCCATTACCTGTCCCGTGCTGCAAGTGAAATAGTAAAACGGCAGCCTGATATTCATTTTCAGATTGTGAGCGGCGACACAGAAGATTTGATGGATCAGCTGAATAGCGGCCTTATTGACTTTGCACTAATCTTTACAGAAGTGGATCACACACTTTATCAGAACATAGAACTGCCTGCGGAGGACGGCTTTGGCGTGCTCATGCCAAAAGACTGTGAGCTTTCACGTAAAGAACAGATTCATTACTCGGATTTAGAGGGACTGTCGCTAATCATCTCCAGAGCTGCACTACCGATTTTTTCAAACTCAGAAGAATTTGCGCATCTTCATATTGTGGCGACCTACAATCTGATCTACAACGCATCATTGCTTGTAGAAGACGGGCTGGGATATGCGATCTGTTTTGACAAGCTGATCAACACTACTGGAGACAGCCATCTTTGCCAGCGCCCGCTTGTTCCGGAAACAAAAAAACCCGGAAACCTAATCTGGAAGAAATATCAGATACTGTCTCCGGCGGTGCAGATGTTTATTGATGTGGTCAGGCAGACGATTAATTAAGGGTTAATCCGATATACCTCTCAGGTAGCCTTAGATTATATCCAATTTTGCGTCTTGTTTTCAAGATAAGCAAACGGCTCTGGATGACGTAATCAAGCATGGACAAGACGTCTTGAATGATCCAAATGCCGATCAAAAGACAGTAAACGGTGGCAGAACTTGAACAGGCAATCGGGGCAATTGAAGCTGAATTCAACAATGGTGAAAATGTCAAAAATGTTAATTCGCAAGGGCGTGCCAAAGGTGTCAATGGAAGTAATCATAGTGTTGCAATCACAAATTCAAAGCAAAATAATAAGTCAACTTTAGAAACATTGCCGCAAACTGGCAATCAACAAAATTCATGGACCGTATTCGCCGGTTTAATAGCTGCCGTTATGTCTAGTTTGATGATGTTATTAGGAATTAAGAAAGGAAATGATGATAAAGAGAAGAATTAAACAAATTGAATGTTAATCTGTATGAAAGCATTGCCGAGACTAGTTTGTCTTGACAATGCTTTTTTGTTGATAAAAAGTATGAATTTACCTTAACTAATAACTTACAAAAAAATCAACCAAATAATCCAAGACCTGTTCTTTGTCAATTAATTATTGCAGCATACTGTCAAAAGGGTAGCAGTTATCAATTAATCAGGGTTCACATCGGCGACTAAGGTTTAGCGATGATGACGCTGATTAGAAACATGGTGAATGATAACCTTGTGAAGTAAAGCGATCCTTGAACGTCATTCGGGAGATAAATTACCTACTTGGCACGGCTTTTTAGCTAAAAGTAGGTAAATGAGGGTAAGGTATATTTCGGCTCACATAACTTTACCTACTTATGATGTCTTTTTCCGAAATCGTAGGTAATGGTAGGGATTCCTAACTTGATATACATTGCTTTTTACCTACTTATACATTGATTTTTGCGAAAAGTAGGTAATGACTTTTTCTTCATGTGTTGCTATGCAGTATATTTTGCATAACGCCTATAATCGAACGATCTAATTGGACAATTGACGAGATATAATTGATAAACTGCCCAGTGACAATAGCTTTGATGATGTTATAGATTACGGAAGCAATAAAAAGCCCCAATTGAAGATAACTCCAATCAGGGCAAACGTTTATTTCAATTTCAAGATCTGGGCAATCAATTTTTCCATTTCATCTGGTGCAATTACGGATTCTTTGCGCGGCTGATGATCAAACAGTTCCTTGACGCCGGCAGTCAGTTCTCCACCGACCAGATCATGCAGCTGCTTGATAGCCGGCAATCCTTGCTGTTGGGTATCTTGGCCAGTCAAGGCATGATAGACCGTTTCGGGGAATTTATATGGGCTGGCGGTTGAAACGATTACCATTGGCGTCTGGTCACCAGTTTCTTTTTGATAATTACGGGCCACATACGAGCCAACCGCAGTGTGCGGATCAATCAAATAGCCACTGGTTTCATATACATACTTGATTTCGCTGGCAACCTGAGTCTGCGTTGCAAAACCAGCTGCAAACGCTTGATCCAATTTATCCTTAGCAGCAGGTGTGACTTGATAGAAGCCATCGTTTTGCAGCCGTTCCATCAAATCCTTAACTGCTGGGGCATCCCCATCATAAACGTCAAACAAAAGCCGTTCCAGATTGCTGGAAACCAGGATATCCATAGCAGGAGCGGAAGTGAGATGAAAGTCACGCCGACGATCATATTTACCAGTTGTGAAGAAATCCGTCAAGACGTTGTTTTCATTCGAGGCACAAATTAGCTTTTTGATTGGCAGTCCCAGTTTTTTGGCGTACCAGCCGGCTAGAATATCCCCGAAGTTCCCAGTTGGCACGGTGAAGTTGATTGCATCACCAAGTTTAATCTGGCCTTGTTCCACCAGCTGACCATAAGCGGCAAAGTAGTAGACAACCTGTGGGATCAGCCGGCCAATGTTCATTGAGTTGGCGGAAGAAAACTGGTAGCCATTGTCAATCAAGCGCTGGTTAAAGGCCTGGTCGTTAAAGATCTGCTTGACTTCAGTCTGGGCATCGTCAAAATTCCCCTTAACAGCCACAGCGGTAAGGTTTTGCCCCGGCTGCCCCAGCATCTGCTTTAGCTGAACTGGACTGACGCCGCCATCTGGATAAAAGACGATTACCTGCGTGCCATCAACATTGGAAAAACCGCGCATAGAAGCCGTACCGGTATCACCAGAAGTAGCGGTCAGAATTACGATGTCGCGATCAACGCCATTGAGCTTGATTGCTTTCGTCATTAACTGCGGCAGCATTTGTAGGGCAATATCCTTGAAAGCTAGAGTTGGGCCATGATAAAGCTCCAGGTAGTTGAAACCGGCTTTTTTTCGGCTCAATGGCGCGATTGAATCGTCATCCCATTGGTCGGCGTAGGCCTTGGTTGTACCATCAGCCAGCTGTTCATCAGGATAGTCGTTAAAAAACCATTGCAGGATCGTCTTTGCCAGTTGCTGATAGGGCAGCTGGATTAATTTCTCCAGATCGTACGCTGGTTTGGGAAAGTCAACCGGAACGTACAATCCGCCATCTGGGGCCAGTCCTTGAACAACGGCGTCACTTGATTTTAATGCATCTTTAACATTACCACGCGTACTGCGATAGTTCATTGTGATCCTCCATTCTTAATACGGTAGTGGTTTGGTAGAATTCTTTTAAATATTGTAGCCTATGGATAGTCCATGTTACAATCATAAATATGAAAATTTAATTAAAAACTGTAGAGAATGGAGTAGCGCTATGGAAACTGTCAAACTGGGAATGCTGGGGCTGGGTACGGTCGGCTCTGGTGTTTTAGAAATGATTGAAAACAACGAGAGTAAGATTCGCAATATTGTTGGTCGTGAACTGTCAGTTAAAACAGTTGTGGTTCGTCATCCAGAAAAGCACCAAAATGCAGCTGCTGACATCAAACTAACAACTGAATTTGAAGAAGTGCTTAATGATAATGAGATTCAAATCGTCGTTGAGCTGATTGGGGGAATTCATCCTGCCAAAGAATATATCGAGCGTCTGTTAAAGGCACATAAAAGCGTTGTAACTGCAAACAAAGACTTGATTGCTTCATACGGTCCGGAACTAGCCGCTCTAGCTTACGAGAATCACTGTGACTTGATGTATGAAGCCAGTGTAGCTGGGGGGATTCCAATCCTGCGTACGATCGTCAACAGCTTTGCAGCCGACAACATTCTAGAGGTTAAAGGGATCGTTAATGGTACGACCAACTATATTTTGACCCAGATGAACCAAAAGCACTGGACATATGATGAGGCACTAAAGAAGGCGCAAGAGCTAGGTTTTGCTGAAGCAGATCCGACCAATGACGTCACTGGTAAAGACGCAGCCTATAAGATGATCATTTTGAGCTATTTTGCTTTTGGGACGCAGCTTAAGATTGATGACTTTAAGACTGAAGGAATCGACACCTTAAATGCTTTTGATGTCAGTCAAGCCGAATCGCTGGGCTATGTCATCAAGCTGGTCGGTTCAGCCAAGGTTATCAATGGCGGCGTTTTTGTTGATGTTGCGCCAACCTTGGTGCCGGAAGATCATCCATTAGCAACGATCAATAATGAGTTCAATGCCGTTATGGTTACCGGTAAGGCCGTTGGGGACACGCTGTTTTATGGGCCAGGTGCTGGTGGACTGCCAACTGCTAACAGTGTTTTGAGTGATATTACTTCAGAAGTCAAGAATCTGATCATGGGTACCAGCGGCCATGCGTTCAATACTTATCAAAATGAGTATGTACCGGCAGATCCGGACGATGTTTCCTACCCATACTATCTTTCGCTCACGATGCCGGACGTTTCCGGTCAAATGCTTAAATTTACTAAGATCATGGCTGATATCAAAGCCAGCTTCAGTCAAATCGTGCAGTCGCCAATCAAGGATGAGGGGATTGCTCATGTTGCCGTAATTACGCATGAGCTGTCGCAAAGTCAATTGACTGAGCTTAAACATCAGCTGCATAATGCCGACTCGATTAAGCTGAATGCGGCTTACAAGGTTTTGGAAAACTAGGGGGAATGATTATGCAGATTAAAGTGCCAGCTTCCAGTGCCAATCTGGGTCCAGGATTTGATTCAATCGGCATGGCAGTGTCACTTTATTTAACGCTGGACGTGTTGGAACCAAGCGATAAGTGGGTGATTGATCATGATTTTAAAGATCTGCCGCATGATGAATCCAATATGATCATTGATACTGCCTTAAAAATCAAACCGGATCTGGCACCGCATCACTTGAAAATGCAGTCAGACATTCCGGTAGCTCATGGTCTGGGCAGCAGTTCCAGTGCCATTGTTGCTGGGATTGAGCTGGCCAATGTCTTAGGCGAGCTGCAAATGAGCAATGATGAAAAAGTAGCAATTGCCTGTGAGATTGAAGGGCATCCAGATAACGTAGCGCCAGCAATTTTGGGGGGATTGGTGATTGGTACCAATGTCAATGGCCATTTTGACGCCATTAAAGCGCCATTGCTGCCTTACGCGCTGGCAGTCTACATTCCTTCGTATAATCTAAAAACCGCCGATGCTCGAGCCGTACTGCCAGACAGCATGACGCTCAAACAGGCAACGCATGGCAGCGCGATTGCTAATGTCTTGGTAGCCGGACTGTTTGCCAATCGCTATGATCTGGTTGGTGAATTGATGGAGGCTGACGAGTTTCATGAGCAGCCGCGCGCCAAACTGGTACCGGAGCTAGCCAAGATTCGCGAAATTGGACATGAAGCTGGGGCGTTGGCAACCTATTTAAGCGGTGCTGGGCCAACTGTTATGACGATTATTGACAAACAAGGAATTCCACGATTTAAGCAGCTGCTCTTACAGGCAGGCCTTAGTGATCCATTATTGGAAATCGAACCTGATACGGAAGGTGTTCAGGTAATTGATTAGTTAAAAATGAGAATCAACCACCATTTGTTTGTTCAAAAAGACTAAAATACCAAGGGATTAAAAATAATCAATTTTTTATAATTAGAGGTTGACGAGATAAGATTAGAGTGTTTTAATGTTAACAACAAATTATTGAAAGGAGAAGTAATTATGAAACTTCAATGCCAAAATCGACCAGCGTTTTATTTCGGCTTTGCTTATTATGCTTTCGGATAGCGTTTCGTGCTGCTCAGGCGCGAACGCGAGACGTTTAGCGCTTGAGCAGAGTCGCATTTTGGCGCGTCTTTGCCGGGCAACTCTAAATCCAGCAAAGACGAAGCTTACTTCTTCTTTAAATAACCAACCTTAAGTACATCCCTTCATAAAAAGTATTGTGCAGAAGGTCAGCTGGATTGATGAGGCAGACGTCTCAAAACTGGCTGACTTTTTTTAGTACCTGACTAAGGGGGATTATTTATGGAGATTGCAAAAAATCAGATCGATACAACCGCTAAAAGACGTCTTTCCATCAGTCTGTACCTCAACTACTTGGTACACGGAATGGGTTTGATTATTTTGGCACAGAACATGAACAGTCTGGGCACGGCCTGGAATCAACCCATCAAAATCGTTTCTTTCGTAATTTCGGGGATCGGGATTGGTCGTTTGATCTCATACTTGATTACCGGCTTTTTGTCGGATAAGATCAGCCGCAAGTTTTTCGTTGAATTAGGGATGTTCTGCTACGCGGTATTTGCGCTTGGCATGCCAATGACGAAAAACATCTGGATTGCCTACTTCTTTGCCATCCTGGCGGGGGTCGCCAATTCATCGCTTGATGCCGGTACTTACACGACTTTTGTAGAGATGAATGGCGGCAACGGAGCCTACACGATTCTGATCAAGGCCTTCGTTTCCATTGGTGAATTCATCCTACCAATTTTGGTTACGATTCTGGCTGGCCAGGGAATGTGGTTTGGCTGGAGCTTCATGGCAATGGTCATTTTGCTGGCCATCAACTTCTGTCTGATTCTGCCACTTAAGTTCCCAGTTGCCAATCAAGCTGATGGCAGTGCCGTTAATGAGCGGGAATCTGAGATCAAAGGAGTTGCCAAAAAAGTCATGACTGGCGCGCTGGTTATCTACGGCTACTCTTCAATGGCTCTGATGATCTGGTTTACGCAATGGATCACGATGTTTGCTCAGAAGACGATGCACATGTCAGATGGCGCGGCCCATTTCTTGCTTTCGCTTTACAGTATCGGCTCAATCACTGGGGTTTTGGTACTGTTTGCCTTATTGGGACGCAACGTTAAGGAATCGCGCCTGTTGCTGATCGTAAACGCAATTGCCTTAGCAGCCCTGTTGGTGATCATGCAAAGCGGACAGCTGCTTTTGACGCAGATTGCCTCGTTCGCATTCGGTTTCAGCGCGGCCAGCGGAATCATGCAGACCGGCCTGACGATCTTCATGAAGCTTTACCCAACGCACCGCGGCATGATTACTGGCGTCTTCTACTTCTTCGGCAGCATTGCCTCGTTTACGGTACCAATCATTACCGGGATGCTTTCCGACATCAGTATGGCCGCAGTTATGGCTGGTGATCTGGTGATGGCAGGAATTGGGATTCTGGTAGCTGTCATCGTACTGCTTGCTGAAAAGAAAGGATAACAGATGGAGACTCCGAAATTAAACGCTCTGCGCGATCAGATCAATGACATCGATGAAAAAATGCTGCAATTGCTTGAGCAGCGTTTCGCCATTGTCAAAGAGGTGGGCATGGTCAAGCAGGCTGCCAATCTGCCGGTAAAAGATGAGGCACGCGAACAGGCGGTTTTAACTCGCCTTAGAGGACAGGTCACGGATCCGTCTTTAAAGCCAGCTATTCAGGCGATTTTCCAAACTATCATGGATGAGGCCAAAAAGCTGGAGTAATGAGTTTGAGATATTGAATACGGAACAGGAAAATTAGAAAAGAGGAACATTTATGAACTACTTGACTGCCGGTGAATCGCATGGACCACAGCTGACGGGGATCTTAGAGGGAATCCCTGCTGGCCTGCACTTGGATGTCGATCAGATCAACCAAGCGCTGGCCGCTCGCCAAGGAGGGTATGGACGCGGCAACCGCCAAAAAATCGAACATGACACGGTTGAGATCGTCGGTGGCGTCCGTCATGGCGTAACGCTGGGCTCGCCAATCGCATTGACAGTCAAAAATCGTGATCATGCGCATTGGTCAGAGATCATGAATCCGACATCGCCAGCCACACCAGAAAATACCGTGCGCAAGGTTAACCATCCGCGTCCTGGGCATGCCGATCTGGTTGGCGGAATGAAGTACAGACATCGTGATCTGCGCAACGTTTTGGAGCGATCATCAGCACGCGAGACGGCTATGCGGGTTGCAGTCGGCAATATCTGTGAACAGCTGCTGGCCGCATTGGATATTTCAATCGTTGGTTACGTACAGCAGGTGGGCTTTATTGATGCGCGCGGCAACCAACCAGCCAATGTCAAGGCGATCCAGATGCTGATTGCACAAAACGATCTGCGGATTATCGACAATTCCAAAGTCGAGGCGATTCATCAATTGATTGATCAAACCAAGCGCAATGGCGATACGCTGGGCGGGGTGATCCGCGTCGTTGCCGAAAACGTGCCAGCTGGTCTGGGGAGTCATGTCAGCTGGGATACCAAATTAGATGGCAAACTGGCCGCAGCCGTAATGGGCGTCAATGCCATGAAGGGGGTCTCAATCGGTGACGGATTTGAAAACGCGGTGCGGCTGGGCAGTCAAGTAATGGATGAGATCAGCTGGGATCAAGAAACCGGCTACTCACGCCTGAGCAATCATCTTGGTGGTTTTGAAGGCGGGATGACTAATGGGATGCCAATTATCATCAACGCGGCGATGAAACCAATTCCGACCTTATACAAGCCGCTGCAGACCGTTGACGTCATCAGCCATGAACCGGTTAAGGCCAATGTCGAGCGCTCGGATACGACCGCGATCGTGCCGGCATCTTTGGTGGTTGAAAATGTCGTTGCCATCGAACTGGCCAAGGCAATTACGGATACGTTTGAATCTGCTAGTCTGGAACGCCTGCAAGCGGAAGTCGCAGCCTGGCGTCGGGAAATGCGCGAATACTAAGGAGGAAACGTCATGAAAAAACTAGTCACGGCACCCCATGGACTGCGCGGATCATTGACGGTTCCTGGTGATAAGAGCATATCGCATCGGGCAGTCATGCTTGGTTCAATCAGTAAGGGCAAAACGGTGATCCATCATTTTTTGGCTGGTGACGACTGTCTGTCAACTTTGGCGGCTTTTAATGCCATGGGGGTCAAAAGTGAGCGGGATGGCGAAACCGTCATTATTTACGGCAACGGAATCGATGCGCTTAAAGAGCCTGCTCAACCACTTGATATGGGCAACTCAGGAACGACTACCAGGTTGCTGATGGGGATCTTGGCGGGCCGTGACTTTGAGACGCGACTCTTTGGGGATGCCTCGTTGCAGAAGCGTCCGATGAAACGGGTCAGTGAACCTCTGAGTCATTTAGGAGCGAGAATCGATCTGACCGATAATGGGACGCTGCCAGCAACAATCCACGGACAAAAGCTGCATGGCACTCATTATCAAATGCAGGTAGCCAGCGCCCAGGTCAAAAGCGCGCTGATCTTTGCTGCACTGCAGGCTGATACGCCATCAACCATCATCGAGAAGCTACCAACCAGAAATCACACTGAGATCATGCTGAATCAGTTTGGAGCCAGTATTGAAACCGCCACGGATCAAAAAACGATTCGCGTCGTGCCAAAACCGGAATTGACGGGACAAATAGTTGAAGTACCAGGGGACATCTCATCGGCAGCCTTTTTCTTGACGGCAGGAGCAATTGTTGCGAACTCTAGAATCAGACTGGAACGTGTCAACCTTAATCCCACGCGAACCGGTATCATCACTGTATTGCAGAAAATGGGCGCGGATCTGCAGATTGAAGCACTGCCAACCGATGGCGAGCCATTGGGCAATATTACGATTGCGACCAGTCAGCTCAAGCCAATTCAGATTGAAGCCGCAGACATTCCGGCCGTGATCGATGAGTTGCCGCTAGTGGCGCTGCTGGCAGCCTGTGCCGCGGGAACCAGCTCGATTCGTGGGGCTGAGGAGCTGCGGGTAAAAGAAACGGATCGCATTCAAACCGTAGTTGCTGAGCTGCGTAAATTAGGCGTTCAAGTTGAAGAGCTGACGGATGGCATGATCATCAAGGGAAGAAGTCAGTGGGCAATCAATAATGATCGGCTGGACAGCTATGGTGATCACCGCATCGGTATGATGGATGCAATCGCGGCTCTTAAGGCGGATCGACCGCTGCAGCTCGCTAATGCTGATGCAGTCAGTGTTTCTTACCCTGGATTCTTCCAGGATCTAGAACGGCTTTTGGGAGGCGACTTGGCATGACGACGGTGTTTGTCAAAGGATTGGGTTTAATTGGCAGCACACTGATTCGGGCAATACGCCAAAAACATCCTCAATATCGCATTGTGGGCAGCGATATCTCAACGGCAACGCTGGATTTTGCCATTGAGCAGGGATTGATTGATGATGCGGGGACCAATCTATACCAAGCTGATCAGGCTGATTTTATTATTCTTGCCGGGCCAGTCTCGGCAATCGTAAAAGACCTGCATGATCTGGCACGGTTAGAACTAAAGCCAGGGGTGATTATTACCGATGTTGGCAGTACCAAGCAGACGATTATTGATGCTGCTCAGCCGCTGATTGAGCGCGGTGATATCTTTATCGGTGGGCATCCAATGGCCGGTTCACATGAATCAGGCATTCAAGCTGGTCGAGTCGATCTTTTCAAAGATGCCTACTACTTTTTGATTCCAACCAGCGGCTCAAATGGCGTTAGTGAACTTAAAGATCTTTTAAACGGTCTGAACGTCAATTGGTACTTAATTCATGCTCGTCAGCACGATAAGATCGTCGCGCAGCTCAGTCATGTTCCCCACGTGATTGCGACTGCTCTGATGACTCAATCGGCGGCTACTTTTAAGGATCATCTCGAGCTTTTGAAGCTGGCGGCGGGGGGCTTTAAGTCAACGACCAGAATTGCCAAGTCGGATCCGACCATGTGGAGCGCGATCATGCACAACAACCGTGAGCTGATCGTTCAACAGCTTGACGAATATCTAAACGAGCTGCAGTCACTGCGGCAGGCAATTACCGCCGATGATCAAGAAAAGCTTTTTGCCGTATTTTCAAAAGCCAAGGCCGACCGAGAAAAACTCGATCATTAGGAGGAAGCAAAATGGAACTGATTTTGATAGGATTTATGGGAAGCGGCAAAACTACCGTCAGTCGACTGCTGGGTGAGATGCTGAACACACCAGTTACTGATTTGGACGTTGAAATCGTTCGGCGCGCGGGCATGCCGATTCCGGACATTTTTGCCCAAAACGGCGAGCCATACTTCCGTCAGCTGGAGCATGATACCTTGGCTGATATTCTGAAATCTGACCAAGGGATTTTGGCAACCGGTGGTGGCACGCCGATGCGCCCTGACAACCTGGCCATGCTTAAAGATACGCCGACGCCGGTAGTACTTTTGAAGGCCAGCGCGACTGAAACGCTGCGGCGAATTGGCGGTGACAGTGGTCGGCCATTGGCACAGTCGCTGGACGAAAAGGGCATTGCCGACATGCAGGCCCAGCGCCAGGTCAACTACAATGCCTGTGCTGATCTGACCATTAAAACGGATGGCTTGAGCCCAGCTGCCATTGCTAAAGAGATTATCAGCTTTTTGAATCTGCCAGTATCAGCGAGCTAAGTCAGCTGATACTTTGGAGCGTTTGTCAAATCGTATTGGCAAGACTGATTCCGGTTCTTTGTCAAATCTTATTGGTGAAGATCAATTCCCTGCTTCCAAAATGAAGTGGGGAAATTTTTATTTTACGAACATCTGTTTGACAAAATCGTACTGATGCGTTAAGATAATTTTTGAAGATTTTGTGAATTTGTGGATTTCGCCAAGCATAAATGCGACAACGAATGATTCAAGAATTTACAAATTTGCGGAGTGCCGGTCTAAACGCTGTTATTTGCAATGCTCCAAGCTGTGAGGTTCGATTCCTCACCTCCGCGATTGCCAAGCACAATTGTTTGGCAGGGGCAGCTAGCCCTCAGTGGTTAAGGAATCTCACGTCAGTGGGCATGGGATTTTTAAAAACAATTTGAATGAACCGCTTACAAAGGCTTGATAAAGTGATATCCTGTAGTTTAGTTGATTCAGAGGGGGAAACGAATATGAAGAAAAAAGACATCCGTAAACGACTGGAAGCCCGTTTTGAAGAGCTGAAAGACAATTCTTATGATTCTTATCAGGCAATGCATAAACTCACTAATGACCTGGGTGAAAAAATCGGTCAGGACAACCTTGACTTCTTTGCCCGTCATGTTAAGGGCGGGCTGACCAAAAAGAAGATGACGAATCTGATCTATGCTGCCGCACACCAAAAGCCGCTGGAAGAAGCCGTTAAATTAGATCCGGCTGCCAAGCTGGCCTATCGCATCATCAAACTGCGCCAAGATAAAGGCTGGACACGAGAAACCCTTAGTCATGCAGCTGGCGTTCCGTTAGCTGAGCTTAATGCATTGGAGGAAGCTAAGGCGCCAACTGTCAGCCTGGTTGATCTGCAAAAGCTTAGCAATACTCTTGGTGGCAAGATCAAGCTGTCGTTTAAACCGGAAAAAGAATAGCTGAACTGGGCAAAATAAAAAAGAGATCAATTACTTCGTTGATCTCTTTTAATTATGGTCAGCCAGAAACTTGGCAATCTTAGTCTTGGGATGACCGCTTGCTTACCTATGCTTATCAAAAGCAATCGTTTAGTCAGTAGTCGTGGATTCAGTCATTTCCTCATCAATCAAGGATCCTGGCTTAAGTACGAACGCGTAGACCAGCAGCGAGATAAATACCGCACCGGATACATACCAGAAGAAGGCAGATTCGAGGTGAATCGAACGCAGCCATAAAGCAATGTAGTTTACGGTACCGCCAAACAGGGCAACGGTTAGACCATAAGGCATCCCTACGCCCAATGCCCGAATTTCAGATGGGAAAAGCTCGGCCTTGACGATGGCATTGATTGAAGTGTAGCCAGAAACGATAACAATGCCTACAATCATTAACAGTAGTGCTTCCAAAGCAGTTGATGCGCCAGCCATCAGCGTAAATAGTGGAACCGTGCACAGCGTACCGCCAATTCCAAAGAAAATCAGCAGTGGCTTACGGCCGATTCGATCCGACAGGTGCCCAAATAGCGGCTGCAGCACAACCATCACCAGCAACGCTACAAAGTTGATCATGGCTGCCGTTTTTTTAGAAAGACCGGTCGTGTTGATCATGAACTGCTGCAGATACGTAGTGTAGGTATAGAAGCTGATCGTACCGCCAAGCGTCATCCCGACAACCGTCAGTACCTGTTTTGGATAATGGGCTAAAAGACGCAAGGTTCCAGCTTGGCGATTGTTGCGGTTGCTGTTCTTAAACTGATCAGATTCTTCCATTGAAAGCCGCAGCCATAATACAACCATCGCACCAGCTGCGCCAATGGCAAATGGAATCCGCCAGCCAAAGGCATACAGCTGTTGGCTGGTATAGATGGCCTGCAGAATAATCTGTACAAGCAGTGCACTTAATTGACCGCCAATCAGCGTGACATATTGGAAGGATGAGTAAAAACCGCGCCGATTTGGGGATGCCATTTCTGACATGTAGGTTGCCGAGGTTCCATACTCACCACCTAATGAAAGACCTTGTACCAATCGAGTTGCAATCAAGATGATCGGTGACCAGATACCGATTTGCGCATAGGTTGGGACCAACGCAATAACTAATGAACCGGTTGCCATGATCGAAACCGAAAGCGTCAATGCGGCGCGGCGACCTTTTCGATCTGCAAAGCGTCCCATGACGAATGATCCCAGGGGCCGCATGAAAAAGCCAATTGCAAAAACACCAGCAGTTGCTAAAAGTTCAGCTGTTTGGTTATTGGCTGGGAAAAAGGCCCCCGAGAAATAAATGGCGAACGAGGCATAGACATACCAGTCAAACCATTCAATCATGTTGCCCAAAGAACCCTTTAAAATGTTGCTAGCAATTTTGCGTTCGCTTCGTTTCACCGTTGTTTGAATCGTTGCTTGCATGTAAAAAACCTCGCTTTCAAATTAATTTTTAAGATTGGACAAAGCTTAACGCATTAAACGGCATAAGTTAATAGTCTTAAGTCAATAACGCTGATAATTAAGCGTTATGTGTCGCTGACCAGCTAAAAGTTGTTAGTGACAGCGCTTGCGACTATTGATTTTGAATCAGTAAAAATGCTGGGCAGCAGTCAAAAAGTCCCATCTAAGCATAAATAAATGCCTGGATGGGACGATTAAATGATTTGTTTAGCGGAAAAAATTAACGCGGTGATTGCTTGAGCTGATTCTTGAGCGCCAAAATATTTTTTTCAATCTGCTTGATAACTTTGATAAACTCATCATCGGCTTGGCCAGTTGGATCGTTTAGCCCCCAATCAACCCGCCATTTAGCCGGTAGATAGGGACATTTCACGCTGCAGCCCATGGTAACGACACCGTCAACGGCTGGCAGTGCGTCAAGCGTCTTGTTAGATTGTCCTGATGCTTGCATATCAATGCCGTAGATTTTCTTCAGCAAGCGGATGGCATCTGGATTGATTTCATCTTTAATATGTGTACCTGCCGAATAACTTTCAAAAACATCCCCGGCAAGTTTTTTGCCTAGCGCCTCGGCAATCTGACTGCGGCAAGCGTTATGCGTACAGATAAACGCAATCTTAGGTTTGGTCACGGCAAGCGCCTCGTTTCTTTTAATTGATCGTAATTTAACTTTCTGAATCATTGTAATTGGCCAATCAGACTTTGACAACCAGTCTTATAACTTGTCGTTGAATGATTTTAGCAGAATCCTGCCTGTAACCCCTATCATCTCTGCAGTGTCAATGTTATGCTTATGTTGTAATAGTTGTTGTAAAAAAGAAGTATCAAATACAGAGAGGGGTTTAACGTCCATGAAAGACCAATTTTATCGTCAAACTACCTTGCAGGTTTTAGAACGACTTCACGCAACGCCACAAGGGCTACTGACAACTGAGGCCATGGAGCGGCTGCAGAAAAATGGTCCTAATGAACTACCGCAAGGGAAGAAAGTTACGCTTTGGCAAAGAATCATTGCTCAGTTTAAAGACCTGATGATTTTGATTTTAATTGTAGCGGCAATTGTAGCGGCTTTTGCTGGTGAACTTTCGGATACGATTATTATTTTGTTAGTCGTGGTTTTAAATGCTGCATTTGGTGTCTTTCAAGAAACTAAGGCCGAGAATGCTATTGATGCGCTGCAAAAAATGAGCACGCCAACCACGCGCGTCAGACGAGATGGCCAAATTGCCCAGCTTTCCAGCAAGGAACTGGTCGTTGGCGACGTAATTCTTTTGGAAGCCGGGGACATTATTCCAGCTGACGTTCGTTTCTTAAAGACGCAAAACGTTAAAGTCGAAGAAGCAGCGCTGACTGGCGAATCTGTTGCCGTAACTAAGGATGAAGCGGTAATTGATGCTGAATCGGCTGCCTTAGGCGATCAGCATAATATGGGCTTTATGAATACCAGTATGACAGCGGGTACGGCCGAGGCAGTCGTAGTTGCTACTGGTAAGGATACCGAGGTTGGCAAGATTGCCCAGATGCTGAACAGTGCCGAACAGACCGTCACGCCGCTGCAGCGCAATATTACTCATCTCAGTAAGATTCTCAGTGTTCTGGTGTTGGCAATCGCCGTCATTATTTTCGCACTGGGAATGCTGACCAAGCGCGAAACGCCACTGGATATGCTGCTGACTGCCATCTCACTGGCGGTTGCCGCAATTCCGGAAGGGCTGCCGGCAATTGTTACGATTACGCTGGCTTTAGGAACCCAAGCCATGGCTAAGCGCCACGCTCTGATTCGTAAGCTGCAGGCTGTTGAAACGCTGGGGGCCACTGAAATCATTGCGTCTGATAAAACGGGGACGCTGACTAAAAATCAGATGACCATCGAACAGCTGATGCTGAATGGTCAGGTTACGACCGCGAATGATTTTAAGATTGATGCTGACTCACCATTGACCAAGGCGATGATCCTGGCTAATGATGCTGAGCGGGGCATTCAAAAAGAACTGTTGGGCGATCCGACCGAGACGGCGCTGTGGCAGTTTTATATTGATAAGGGACTGGATATTGACGAATTTAGGAATCGCTATCCTCGGCTTAATTCATGGCCATTTGATTCAGAACGTAAACTGATGTCGGTCGCCGTCAATGATAAGCTGCCAACCCTGTATCTGAAAGGGGCGGTCGATGAACTGCTGACACGGGCAGATCGTATTTTGGATGGTGAACAGGTACGTGAGATGACGGCCGCGGATCGTGAGCAGATTCTTAAAATCAATCATCAATTAGCCAAACAGGCATTGCGAGTGCTTGGCTATGCTTATCGGCCGCTGACGGATGCTGAGAGTCAAAGTGCCGATCCGGCTGCAGTTGAGCAGTCACTGATCTTTATTGGGCTGTCGGGGATGATCGATCCACCGCGTCCTGAAGTCAAGGCCGCAATTCAAGAGGCTAAGGAAGCTGGTATTCGGCCATTGATGATTACCGGTGATCATAAGACAACGGCGCGGGCAATTGCTGAACGTTTGGGAATCATTGAGCCTGGTGATGAAGCTGGCGCGATTACCGGTCAAGAGCTGAATGAACTTAGTGATCAGGAGCTGAAGGATCAAGTTGCCCAATACTCGGTTTACGCGCGGGTTGCCCCTGAACATAAAGTCCGGATTGTCAAGGCTTGGCAGGCACATGATAAAGTAGTTGCCATGACTGGTGATGGCGTAAATGACGCCCCAGCTCTGAAGACAGCCGATATCGGTGTCGGCATGGGAATTACTGGGACAGAGGTTTCTAAAAACGCGGCTGATGTTGTATTAGCTGATGACAATTTTGCTACGATCATTGTTGCGGTCAAGGAAGGGCGCAAGGTTTTTGCCAATATTCAAAAAGCCATCCAATATCTGCTTTCCGCCAATCTTGGCGAAGTCTTGACGCTTTTGATCATGACGATGATGAACTGGTCAATTTTGGCACCGGTCCAGATTTTGTGGATCAACCTGGTTACTGACACTTTTCCGGCGATTGCACTGGGAGTTGAGCCAGCTGAAGGCGATGTTATGAAACATCAGCCACGGGGCAATCAAGGCAGCTTCTTGGCTCATGGCGTCGGTTTCAACATCATCTACCAAGGCATCTTGGAAGGACTCTTGACGCTGGGCGTTTACGCTTTGGGTATTCTCTACCCAGTTCATCAAGGATCTGCGTTGATTCATGCTGATGCATTGACCATGGCCTACATTACCCTAGGCCTGATTCAGCTGCTGCATGCCTGCAACTGCAAGTCATTACAGGGAACGATCTTTAAGACAGGAGAATTTAGGAATCGCTACTTTAACTGGGCAATCCTAAGCTCAACGCTGCTTTTAGCCGGTACGATCTTCATTCCAACTTTAAATCCAATTTTTCATACTACGGAATTGGATCTTGCTCAATGGGGCATCGTAATAGCGGCTGGCCTTTTGATGGTTTTGATTGTTGAAATCGTCAAGGCAGTGCAGCGTCATCAAAAAAATTAAACGTGAAAAAAGCCTCAAGTGCTGATTAAATTCAGAACTTGAGGCTTTTATTGGCTTGTCAGTCGTTTTTAACGATCAACGTGCTGCCATTTAGCCGTTTTATCTTCATTGTTGGCAATTCGCTTCATGTTGAATAAGCAGCGCATCAGTGAGATCCAGTCAACGATATTGATCACGTATAGAATCAGGTAGGCTAGCGGCGCGACCATCATCAGTCGGATTCGTTCCCAGAATTTAAGATCTTCTGGAATAAAGGTAGCCAGGGCGAAAAGATAATACAGACCCAGGATGGCAAAAATCGTTGAAAAGTCGGCAAAGTGATGGATGATGCCTAAAATCCAAAGCAGCAGCAATGGATCAATCAGCATCAAAAACTCTTCAAAGAAAACCTTGGGCAGTTTCCAAAACGTGAGCTTAAAGGTGTATTTGGCATCCCGATTAAAGATTACGCGGCGATGCTTGAACAAAGCCTTAAAACGACCTTGTTTCCACCGGTAGCGTTGTTTGAGCAGCTGAGAAAATCTGCTGACTGGCGGAGTGTAGGCGATAACGTCATCCGCATAGCCGAATTGACGATTGCTGTTGCCGAAATGGTCGATCATCTTCATCGTAAAGTCAATGTCTTCAGTGATCGAGTCAGTGTCATAGCCGCCGACTTCTAGCATGGCTGACTTGCGAAAAGTTGAGCCAACCCCTCCAATGATATATTCAATTCCCAAAAGCTCCTCAGATCCCTTTAGCCGATAACCAAGTAGGTATTCGACTTTTTGAACGTATTCCAATAGATTATGGGGCCTGGTAATTCGAACGTTGGCACTGACTCCCAGCTGGCGGGGATCGTCAAAACGTCGCGCCATGCAGGTTAAAGCGTCAGGCGTCAGATATGAGTCGGCATCAAGCACCATGATCAAATCACCGGTCGCAAATTTTTTTAAAGCATGATTGATTGCCACCGACTTGCCTTGATTATGTTGATGGATGACACGCAGCTTAGGATGTTGTCTGGCTAATTGATCCAAAATCATCCCTGTTTTATCACTGGAGCCATCATCAACCGCGATGACCTCAAAATTAGGATAAGTCTGCCTTAAGACCGATTCAACACCCCGCCGAATAAACTTTTCTTCGTTAAACGCGGGAATTATCACAGAGAAACGGTGGTCAGCTGGCTTTTTGCTAAGCTGCTGCCGATCAATGCTGTTGATCTGATGCAGATTTGATACAATCAAGCCAACTAAGATGCGGCCGACTGCCAAAATACTGAGCGCAAACACCGTAATGGCGATAAGCAGGGCCAGGTTGAATTTCATGATGATCCTCCTTTTTAAACGTTAGGAGGAACGTTTCTTGATCTCAACCACAATCAGCGTTATGGCCAGGATCGCCATCAAAATACCAATGGCAGTGGCAAAAATCATGCTTACGGTATTGCCTGTCTGTGGTAAAACGGCTGCTAGCGGAGTGGCCATCAGACCTTTGGATAGGTTAGAGTACATAGATTAAAACCTCCTTGTCATTGCTGTTTCGACTATGACTAAAGTATAGCGAGAATATTTGAACTATTTTTGAACAAACATTAAAAAATACCTTAATAGTGAATTAAATCACATTATTAATAGGAAGAATAAATCAGATGAAATCGGTAATCACTGATTCAAAAAAGTATCTATTGCGGTTGATTAACTAATTGGTGCACAAGCAACGCTTTCTTGTTGATATAGTTGTTAATGCTGAAACTAAAAACAGCGTTGGAAGTTTTTAGAATATTCCATTTAGAGAAAATCGCGTCATTACCATTTTCTTGCTGTCGACTCTTTAACGGGAAAGGGATGCCGCTGGTTAGAAAGTTCAGCAGCGGTGGGGACAATCCCAGTTCTTCAGCGTCATTGGGATCAACTTCATAGCGTATATCAGCTTCTCGACCGGCTTGGACTTTTTCTATCCAATGCGGCTCAACCAGATATTCACGGCCAATTGCTGCCAGATTGTTAAGACCCCTTTATTTAAGAATATTTGCTATGAGGTCAATTATAAAAGCAGCGTTGATAAAAAGTAAGTAGGTACTTTAAGGTAACCAGCCTGATTTTTATCAACGCTGAAAATCAGTATAAAAGCCGTGATTTTTACTGATTGCAAGCAATAAGCGCTAATCTTGGTAGACGATCTGAACGTTAAGCGCATGCTGAGGATCAGCCGCGGTTTGGATGGCTTGTTCCAGGTCTTTCCAGGCAAACTCGTGCGTAACCATCTTTTCAATCAAGTCATTTTCTTTTTGCATAATGTCTAAAACGATCTGGACGTCTTTTGGCCGATAGCCGCCAGAACCGATGATTGCTCGCGATGAGTAGGTTAAAGACAGTAGATCCACCTGACGCGCCTGTTTGGCAACGCCAACGATGACGTAGCGGCTGTCAATCGGGCCCTTAGCCATGAAACGATCAAAAATTTCCGCGGCCCCCACGGCATCAATTGTAATGTCAATCGCAGGGACCGGACCATTTAAGCTGGGAGCCATGCTGAAAAACTCGGTACTGGCAGTTTCTAAATCAGTCTTGCTGGAGTTGCAGGTCGCAAATCCCATTTGGCGGACAATTGACAAACGATAATCGCTTAGATCGACCAGCATGATCTTTTGACAGCCAGCATGACGCAGAGCAGTTGCCGCTGCAATGCCAATCGTACCCGCGCCATATACGATTGCGTTTTCGCCTGGCTGAGGATGAGCTTGATAGGCGGCATGCGTACCGACCGTAAATGGCTCAATCAAGGCACCGGTTCGATTGCTGATTGAATCAGGGACCAGATAAAGCTCGCGATTTAAACGTGCGTCTGGCACCAGCAGATATTCGGAAAAGCCTCCCAGACTGCCGGCGTTGCTAGGATCACCACTGGCCAGCAAAGGGTAGGGTAGACGCGTTGACCAACTTTAAAGTCAGTAACGTTTTTGCCAACTGCGGCTACTGCTGAGATCATTTCGTGACCAAATGGATGATAGAGCTTGATCTTGTGTCCGCTCGCCAGACCATGTTCGTAAACGGTAACGTCTGAGCCGCAGATACCCGCGCGAAGGTTTTTGATCAAGACATCATTTGGCCCGCACTCTGGGATCGGCTGTGTGGTCAGCTTAATACTGTGCTTTCCTTCATAAAGAGCTGCTTTCATTTTTATCACCTCGCTGTTTGTTGCAAAATATTATAACGGTCTCAAGCTAATAATGGTATCAACAGATTAACGGTTTTTGTCGGGTGGATTATCACCAGAATTTGATATAATTAACGTTTAAAAATTAAGCGTCAAGAAGGTGAGCGACAAAACGTGCTGCTGGTCGTGGCTCTATATACATTTATCAACTTAGGCAGCGTGCTTCATGGTTTTGCCAAGATTCGCCGTGCCACGATTCTCTTAAAGACCGATAAAAACGTGGTTATGGTTACCGCGCTGATCTCACTTTATAACCTGCAGACGCTGATGCTTGCTGCCTATAGTCATGATCTGCAATCCATGCGGTTGATGACTTGGGCAACCGGTCTGGGCATCATTGTGCTGATCATTGCTCTGGCGGTTTGGATGATCATTGAAAATCAGCATAAAATCAAACAGCTGGCTAATAATGCCGAATAAGCCAAATCAGCAGTATTGATCCGTCGATGCGCAATCCTGCGTTATCAATGCTATGCAAAGAACGCATACCGGCATACCAAATAAGCATTTTAAAGACTTGACGCTTAGTAATATACTAAAAGTAAGCAAAATAAAAGGAGCTGATCATTTTGGCTAAAACGATTGTATTCTACTTTTCGGCTACCAACACGACCAAGCAGCGCGCGGAAAAAATTGCATCAAAGCTAGGCGCGGATCTGTTTGCGATTCAAGCTGAAAAGCCTTATTCAGCCGCTGATCTGGACTGGCATGATCCTAACTCGCGCACGTCCATTGAACAGCATCAGCATGCCAGCCGGGTTGCAATTAAAGACGATCTGCCCGCTATCAATGACTATGATACGGTACTGATCGGTTTTCCAATTTGGTGGGGAATTCCACCCCGCTTGATTGCCGACTTGATTGATCGTCTGCCGCTCAATGGCAAGCAGCTGGCTGGATTTGCAACTTCCGGCAGTTCTGGTTTTGAACGCGCCCAAAGCTATCTGGAACGAACCGTCAAGGAAAACAACGCTGACGTTCGGGTTCTGCCAGGCGCGGTTTTAAACAGTGATGCCCAGATGGATGGCTGGTTAAAGCAGCTTAATCTTAATTAAATTGGTACTCTGAAATGGTGCTGAGCCACTCTTTTATAAGAGTATGGCCTGGCATCATTTTTTATTGGCTATTTTTGAGCAGATTGGTTGCTTTTTAAAATACACTTATTTATAGTAAGTGAAACATTAATTATTTTGAATTGGCGAAAGGATGATTGGCAATGGAAAAATTTAAAAACGTGGTAATTGGCTTTGGTAAGGCGGGTAAGACGCTGGCTAAGTTTTTGGCGCAGCATGATGAAGAAGTGCTGCTGATTGAGCGTTCAGATCAGATGTATGGCGGCACCTGCATCAACGTTGGCTGTCTGCCGTCCAAAAATATGATTATCAATGGTCAGCGTCATCTTGAGTTTGCTGATGCGGTTGCCAAACGAGGCACGATGACTAAACAGCTGCGGAACAAGAACTATCACATGGTTGCTGATGAGCCGCTGGCAACGGTTTGGAATGGCCAGGCCAATTTTGTCAGCAACCATGAACTAAAAGTCGCTATGGCTGATGGGACTGTGCGACAAGTTGCTGCCGAGCGCATCTTTATCAATACTGGTGCCACGCCGGTCTGGCCAAAAGTTCCAGGGCTGACTCCCAGCGAGCGGATTGTTAGTTCTAAAGAAGCCATGGAACTTGCCAAAAAGCCGGCCCGCCTGGCAATTATTGGCGGTGGCTATATTGGACTGGAATTTGCCGAAATGTTTAATTCCTTTGGCAGCGAAGTAACCATCCTTGACCACCATACTCAGCTTTTGGGACGCGAAGACGCAGACATCGCGGCTGAAGTAACGAATGATCTTGTCAGCCTTGGGATCAAGATTGAGCTGAATGCTGAATTAACCAGCGCGGCAGATGATGGCCAGCAAGTCTTATTGACCTACCACCAAAACGGCCAAAAACGGCAGAATGAGTTTGATGCCGTGCTGGTGGCTGCCGGGCGACGTCCCAACATCGATGGACTGGGACTGGAAAACACCGATATTGCCCTGACCGAGCGCAATGCCATTCAAGTTGATGATCGGTTGCGAACCACGGTGCCAGATGTCTGGGCTTTAGGCGACGTCAATGGCGGGCCAATGTTTACCTACATCTCGCTTGACGACTTTCGGATCGTTAAAGACCAGCTGTTTGGCCAAGGCAAGCGGACGACTGCTGATCGCAATGTGGTGCCGACTGCATCGTTTTTGACGCCGCCGCTGGCAAACGTCGGAATCAACGAGCGCCAGGCTCAGGTTGCCGGTAAGGACTATCTGGTCTTCAAACTGCCGGTCAAGGCCATTCCTAAGGCGCGCGTGCTGGAGGATCAGCGGGGAGTCTACAAGGCAATCGTTGAGCGTGATACGCATCGGATTCTGGGTGCAACGCTTTATGCTGCTGAGGCCCATGAAACGATCAACCTGATTGCGCTGGCGATGAAGGCGGATCTGCCATACGAAACGCTGCGCGACATGATCTTTACGCATCCAACCATGTCTGAGGCACTGAATGACTTATTCAAGACGCCAGTAAAGTAATTGATTTTTAGGGAAAGCCCCACTTATCCGTGCTGATTTTGGTACAATAAGAGGAAAAAGCGAGGTCCATGCCATGCCGACTAAAGACGAATATATTGAAAAGCTCAACCTAACGCCACATCCAGAAGGCGGTTGGTATCGTCAGGTCTATCACAGTGCCAAGACGCATTATGACGCTACATCCCTGGCCAGCCGTTATGAGTACACTTCAATCTACTTTATTCTGGATGGAGGCTCGCCATCGCATCTGCACCGGCTGCTTCATGATGAACTATGGTATTTCCATGATGGCTCATCAATTGTCGTCCACTGCTTTTATCCGGATGGCACCTATGAGGCCGTACATTTAGGCCGTGATATTGAACGGGGCGAACAGCTGCAGTTCCGGGTGCCGGCGGGAACGATTTTTGGCTCGGAGGTTTTGGATGCTTCATCGTTTGGGCTGGTCAGCTGTGCCGTGGCGCCCGGCTTTGACTATCACGACTTTGAACTGTTTACCCAGGATCAGCTGCTGGCTAAGTATCCGGAGCAGGCTGAAGTAATCAGGCGGGTCGCGTACCAAAAGCTGCCAGCCGAATAGTAAAAACAGCGCGAGATCAAGTTCGATTCGGCGCTGTTTTGGGTTCCAAGCGTGACGGTGCTTCGTCTAACATTGAAAACGGAACTGTCGCCAGCATGATTATGAGTGCAATACTTCACGATTTCGGGCCTGACTTTGTGAAGAAAATCAGGTTTTAGCTGACTGGGGCCTTAACTTTACCTACTGTTTACTGTTTTGGAGCCGAAAGTAGGTAAATGTATATTCGGCCGACTTAATTTTACCTATCCAAGTTGTGTGATTCAGTCGCCTAATATTGACGCGCCCACGCACCAGTCATTAGTTTTAGCCAGCAACGACTGCCAGTTGGAACCTTATGAAATCAAAAACACTCAGCAGCTTTTAGACTGACTGAGTGTTTTTTCATACTGTTTGCAACATGCGCATGACTGAATAAATCAAGCCACCACTCAGCGCTGATAGTTTTGTCGCAGAAACTGGTCCATTGGCATTGGCTCATGACCAGTAATGTGCTGGAAATCATCAGTGACGGCATCCATCAACCCCATTGCGGCCGCATGATACATTGATGCCAGTTCATCGCCATCGCCTTCAGCCCGATAGATGTCGGCAAACTTCTGCAAAGAGACTGGGGCATAGCCAATCTCTTGTCCCGTTGCCTCAGACATGATCCGGCTGAGTTCAACCATATTGTAATTCTGCTTTTGCGTCAGCAGGTAGATTTGCCGATGATCACGCAGGTAAGGCTTGACGGCAACATTGGCAATTGCTTCGGCGCTGTCATCGCGGGTGATAAAACTCATGGCCTGATCGCCGACTGGATAGATGACGTTTTGCCGCTCAATTAGTTCTGGCAGGTAGGGCACCAGCGGATCGGCATATAACGAATTTTTGACGACCGCGTAGTTCAGTTTGGTACCGGCGAGGCGAGCGGGCAGGTAGGCATAATATCCTGCCATCTGGAAAGGATTGTTGGGCTGGTCGGCAATAAAACTGACATCGACCAGATTTTTTACGTCAGCCTTCTGCATTGCCTTTAGCGAGTTTTCAAATTCCAGCACGCGGTTGGCAACGTCATAGGTGATGCTTGGAATGTAGATCAAGACATCGGTATCGGCAAACGCTTTGGTCATTGATTCAACATCATAATAATCGCTTTTAACGACTTCATAGCCCTGATCCAAAAAAGCCTGGGCCTTGCTAGGCGTATGGACGGCCAGGCGAATATCTTGGATGTCAACCAAACGGCTCAATTGTTCAACGACTTTGCGGCCTAGGTGTCCAGTGGCTCCGGTAATGGTATATTTCATGATTGTTTCTCCTTTTCTGCCTGCTTAACCAAAATCGTATCAATAACGTCTTGAAGCGTAATCTGCTGCAGCTTAGCTTTGGCGGCTGTTTCAGCATGACGATAATAATCTTCTAGCGTTGGTTGAATATTGCCGCCCACGATACACTGCGGATTGGTATTGTGATCAATAGTAAAAAGCGGTGTCTGTCCCTCAGTTGCCAGATAGACATCCAAAAGCGTGATTTTTTGAGGATCCACCAGCAGCTCAGGGTCGGGCGTGCCATGCTTGGTCTTGATAAACCCAGCTTCCTTGAGGGATGTCATTAAACGGCGGACCACCACTGGCGACGTTTCCAGTGAACTGGCGATGTTGGTACTGGAAAGCGTGATTTTTCCTTGATAGATGCAGATGAAAGCCAAGATATGAATGCTGTCGCTAAATCGAGTGGAAACCTTCAAATAATCATCTCCTGTCGTAACTTTATTAGTTATATCTAATATAAATGATTCAAATTTAAAAAGCAACGACTGTGAGTAGAATGTTTAAAATTAATTGCTTATTCCATAGAAATCAAAGCATATCGATTTACAAAGCAGTAAAGAGCGAGTAGAATGCAAAAAGAAACTTTAATGGTTACAACAAACAGAGAATATGGTGATTAGATTGATTAAATACGAAAACGTGGACATGAGATATGGTCAAAACGTCATCTTAAAAGACATCACGCTGACAATCAATGATGGCGAGCTGTTTGTCTTGGTTGGCCCTAGCGGCAGCGGCAAGACCACGCTGCTTAGAATGATCAACCGGCTGACGGCGCCAACTGACGGCAACGTCTATTTGAATGAAAAGCGCGTCAAAGACTATGATTTGCGCGAGCTGCGGCTGCATATGGGATATGTATTGCAGAGCAGCAGTCTGTTCCCTAATCTAACGGTTGGTGAAAACATTGCCATTCAGCTTGAGCAGCAGGGCGTCAATAAAAACGATCGGCGCAAGCGTTCAATGGAGCTGCTTGATCAGGTTGGTCTGCCCGCCAGCGATTTTATCGATCGGCATCCCGATGAGCTTTCGGGTGGTCAGCAGCAGCGCGTGGCGATTGCTCGTTCAATGGCTACTCAACCGCAGCTGATCTTGATGGATGAATCATTCAGTGCGCTGGATCCGGTTTTACGTGCTCAACAGCAGGATCTGTTGTTAAATCTGCATCGCCAGTCAAGGACAACGGTTGTTTTTGTAACTCATGACATGCAAGAGGCACTGCGACTGGGCGATCGAATTGCCGTGATCAATGATGGTCAGCTGCAGCAGGTTGGATCGCCAAATGAAATTTTAGAACAGCCGGCTAATCAGTTTGTCGCTGACTTCTTTGCAACGGCACGCCCAAGATTGGGAACCATGACCGCGCTTTTATCATCAAAACTAGTGCAAAAAACGTCAGCCACTGATCAATCTGTTGCCATCGCTACGGTAGCAGAACTGGCAAGCCTCACGCCGGATGCGGCTGGCTGGCTTTATTTTCAATATCAGGGGCAGGATTTTCGAATTCAGACAACTGATCTGCTGCATTATCTAGGACAAAGAGAGGATCGATAACATGACCGAATTGCTTAATACGATCGTGGCGCAAAAAAGCCAGATTGAACAGGCACTGTGGGAGCATCTGTCGCTATCGTTTTGGGCGCTGGTGATTGCCATCTTGATCGCGATTCCATTGGCAGTGTCGCTGAAAAACAGTCGACATGCCGGCGAGATTGTCTTGCAGCTGGCTGGTGTGATGCAGACAATCCCTAGTCTGGCGCTACTGGGACTGCTGATTCCGCTGGTTGGGATCGGCAGCGTTCCAGCTTTGATTGCCTTGGTCGTTTACGGCATCATGCCGATCTATCAAAATACCTATTCTGGACTGCGCAGCGTTGACCCGAATCTTGAAGAAGCCGCGACGGCATTTGGCCTTTCGCGCTGGAAAAAGCTGACGCGGCTGGAATTGCCCATGGCGCTGCCCGTGATCTTATCTGGAATTCGCATCTCGTTGGTCATGATTATCGGAACGGCTACTCTTGCTGCTTTGATTGGTGCCGGTGGGCTGGGAACCTACATTATGCTGGGGATCAATCAAAACAACAACGCCTATCTGATCATTGGGGCGGGACTGTCAGCATTGTTGGCGCTTTTGATGTCGGCACTGCTAAAATATGTCGGTGCTTCTAAGAAACATTTGAAACAGGGAATCGTCGTCGCCACGCTTGCTCTGGTCGGATTTGGTGGCTGGCGAGGCTGGAGCAGCTTTCAAAGTAAATCGGAGCCAATCGTGATTGCCGGTAAGCTAGGAAGCGAACCTGATATTTTAATTCATATGTACAAAGATTTGATTGTAAACGATGATCCGCATGCCAAGGTCGAATTAAAAGCTAACTTTGGCGGGACCAGCTTTTTATTCCGTGCGCTGCGCAACGATCAGATCGATATCTATCCTGAGTTTACCGGAACCGTTTTACAGTCGCTGGTTCATGACCAACGATCGACGCCGCATGATCCGGTTAAGACCTACCAGCGGGCGCGGCGTCTGTTGAAGCAGGAGTATGATCTGACGTATCTGAAGCCGATGAAGTATCAAAATGGCTACGACCTGGCCGTCACTGCTGATTTTGCCAAGGAACATCAGCTTACCAAGCTCAGCGATCTGGCTAAAATCAATGATCAGATCACGGCCGGCTTTGATCCGGACTTTGCCAATCAAAAAGACGGCTATCTAGGCCTCAAATCGGCATATAACTTAGACTTCAATCAGGTAAAGACGATGGAGCCCGCGTTGCGCTATAAGGCAATTGCCGATGGGCGCGTAAATCTGGTCGATGGCTATACAACGGATCCGCAAGTGCGCCAGTATCATCTCAAGGTGCTTAAAGATGATCAGCATTTCTTCCCGCCTTACCAAGGAGCACCTTTGATGAAAGCCTCGTTTGCCAAAAAGCATCCCCAGGTTGTTAAAAGTCTGAACAAGCTGGCCGGTAAGATTACTGAAAAAGACATGCAGGAGATGAACTATCAAGTAACGGTTCAGCATCGAAAAGCCAGTCAAGTTGCCCATGAATATCTGGTTGAGCATCATTTGATTAAAAAATAACATCATAAAAAGTCAGGAGCTTCAACTTAAAAACTACCTGGCTTTTATTTTAATTTCTATATTTTACATAATATTAAACGAGTAAAAATAATCAATATCAATGGAAGATGCCCATTAAAGGTCGCGAATGGCATCTTTCATTGACCGTACATAATCGGCAACCGGCTGAACACAGTCTTGACCGTATTTTTCGCACAGGCAGACAATCGCTGAACCTGCGATGGCCCCTTAACAAGCAGCTTCGATCTGGCTTTCAGTTTTCCAGACTCCCTGTGCGCGCTTGACTTGCTTTGATCTCCATCTCATTGGTTTAGGATGAAAACCCAGCAGATACTTGAAAATAAAAAACCGCATTGGCCTGATTGGCTATGCGGTCGCTCTTTTGTTGAAGATTGTACCAGCATAGGTCTTCTTTGTTTACAGTGTAAAACGAAGCAAACCTACACCTTTGAAATGTAAGTCTACTTTAACCGATGCCAACTTTGCCATGATTGACTCATAAATTTCATGTTTACAATCTTCCTTTGTTTGATTTTTATCATGATATTTTAATCTCAAACAGATGTCAATTAATTTTTTATAATTTTGTTTTTAATAGTCTGAGATCGTTTTCGCTGGTGCTCTCGACACAAAACGGACTTTAATTCTTATATGCGTGGCTTTAAATTATAAAGTCTCTGGTTATTCAGCGACAATTATTGAATTGACATCCGAGCAGGCGCTTGATTTCAATTCCAAGCTACTATTATTAAAAGAATTAAAGAAAATCGTTAAGACGATTGAAAAAGATAAGATTTTCGTTATAATAGACCAAATTTAGTTAATAAACGCTGGGAGGCGAACTAATGTTTAGCAAGATTGGACAGATTATATTTGACAATGAGGCCGTTTTAGAGGCATCCGACTTTAAGATGGGGCTGGAGATCGAGATGCAGCGGGTGGATGAAACCGGTCATCTGAGTCAAGAGCCATATCCCGACACGATTGGCGATGAAAAGGTCAATCCATGGATCACCAATGATTTTTTGGAAACCATGTCAGAGATCGTAACGCCACCGGCTGACAATGCCACTGATGCAATGCATTATCTGTACAGCATCAACACTGTTTTAAGAACCGCGCTGGCACCAGGCGAGCTGCTCTGGCCATTATCGATGCCTCCAATTCTGCCTAAGGATCGGTCAAAAATTCAAATCGCGCATGCTGGTCCCGAAAAAGAAGCCTACTTTAAAGAATGGCTCAAGCACCATAGCATTTCAGAAGGGGCTCCATCTGGCGCGCATATCAACATGAGTATCAATGATGATTTGGTGGAGTTGGTCTATCAACAGCTGCCGCAGCGTTTTGAAAACAAGGTCGCTGCCCAGAACTATCTTTACCAGATCATCGTTCAAGGCTTTATGCGCTATCGCTGGTTTTTGACTTATTTATTTGGCGCTAGTCCGATTGCTGAGGCCAACTTTTTTGAAAATGGCGAGCAGCCGTTAAAACGCCCCGTCCGCAGCATTCGTCAGAGTCAAAAGTATGGTTTTGAGAATAAATTCCCCGGCGACTACTCCTCGGTTGAAAACTATGCTAAAAAGGTCATGAACGCGGTTAAGGCTGGCAAGCTGCAGTCAGCGGCCGAATTTCATGGACAGGTTCGCTTTAAGGGCAACAGCGATTTAAACAAGATGGTCAAAGAAGGCGTTGACTACATCGAACTGCGTATGCTGGATCTGGATCCGACCAGTTCTGTGGGGATTCGAACGGGAACTTTGCGCTTTATTCGCCTGTTGGCTGGCTACTTCATTATGAGCCCATCATTAAAGGAGAGCGAGGCTGGTCGCGTGATTGCCCGTGCTGATGAGATGAATGAGCACGTGGCCTTGGAGGACCCGACCGCGCCGTGCGAGTATGCACCAACTGCCAAGGCTTTGATTCGTCATTTGCAGCTGTTCGTCAATCAGATTCAGGCCGGACCCGAGTATCAAGAAATCCTGGATGATCTGGAGTACCGAATCAACCATCCCGAAACAACGCCAAGCGGTCAGCTGGTCGAAAAAATCAAAAATAATTCCTTGGTTGACTATGCGCTGCACCAAGCACGCAAATATCAAGACGGTGCAATTCAAGCGTTGCGGCCATTCCGCGGATTTGAGGAAAACAACGGTAATCTCAGTGCCAATGAGTTGGCTTCCGATCTTTTTGGCGGTACCTGGCGCCTAAATAAACCTGAATAATCACTGATCTAAAAGTTAAGGCTGGTTTGGAAATCACTTGATCTTCCAACCAGCTTTTTAGTTTTAAATAAGGCAGTGTCGAACAGGCGAGGATAGCAAAAAAATAAGCTGATTTTCGGCGAGCGTTCGATCAATGTCGACTTTGAATAACAAAAAAATTAATAAGGAAACCAGATGATCATGCTAAAATAAAGCGCAGAGAAATGGATTAGGAGGGATGAAATGACCCCAGTTGAACAACAAGTATGGGACGCACTTACTGCTGTAATCGACCCTGAGCTTAACGTCAGCATTGTTGATCTAGGTCTGATATATGAAGTTGAAGTCGATGAGCAGAGCTGTTGTTGCATTAAGATGAGTTTAACGACGCCCGGCTGTCCGCTAAGCAGCTTTTTGCAAAATGACATCGAAAAAGCCGCTCAAAAAGTGCCTGGTATTCGTGATGCCCACGTCCAGCTGGTCTGGTATCCAGTCTGGAGTATTGCCAGAATGTCGCCCAAAGCACGCCGTCAGTTAGGAATTGGAGGAAGCCTGCATGACCATCAAAACCGTTGACTTTAGCCAGCCAGTACACGATCTGGCCCAACAGGATCCTGATTTTGTCGCTATCATGGTCGAAGCCGGCTTTGATAAGATCAAGATTCCTGGGATGCTTGACACGGTTGGCCGTTTCGTCAATATCAATCGGGGCTGTCTAGCGATGAATATTGATAAGCACCTTGTAATCGACACTTTTAAACGACATGGGTATGAGGTGATTAACCATGACTGAACAGCATAATCTCCATCAGCGTCAGCAGCAGCTGGTCAAGATTCTGACTTTTTTAAGCAATGGTGGCAATTTTGATCAGGCCAAGCAGTTATTTGATCAAGAATTTGCCAACGTTGACGTAGCTGAGATTACGGCAGCCGAAAGAGAGCTGATTGCCAATGGTCTGGACCCACGTGAAATTCAAAAATTATGCAACGTGCATGTAGCACTGTTTAAGGATGCCATCGCGCCGGGCAAGCCAACCGCTGCTTTTGATACTCCTGGGCATCCCGTCTACACACTGAAACTGGAGAACAAGATCATTGACTCTTTAATCAATGATGAACTGCTGCCCTGTCTTAAAAAGTGGCAGCAAGATGGCGGGGAGAACGAATATCTCAAGCGAATGCAGCAGGCCCTAAAAGATCTGATGACCATCGATCGGCATTATGCCAGAAAAGAAAATACCTTGTTTCCACTAATGGATAAATATGGCATTACGGCACCGCCCAAAGTCATGTGGGGCGTTGACGACGACATTCGCGGCTATATCAAAAAAGCCTGCCAGCTGGTCGACCAGCAGCCGTTGCCTGATAAATACGTCATTGAGGCAGCCGTAGAAAAAGCCACTCAGGAAGTCTTGGCAATGATCGTTAAAGAAGAAGACATCATGCTGCCAATGCTTGCTGAGGTTGCCACGCCTGCTGACTGGGCCCGCGTACGAACAGATGAGAATTCAATCGGCTACACGCTGATCTCACCGCCAATCAATTGGCAGCCTACTGAACAGGAGCTTGCTGATGCGGCAAACAAGCCCACCAACTCCGCACTGGGCCGGCAGTTTAATGAAATCGCCAAACAACTGGCCGCCACTGACGCGCAGGTTAACCAAATCACTCAGCCAAATCATCAAGAACCAGCAGTTAACTTGCCAGTTGATCCGCAAGCCAGAATCGATCTGGCAACCGGTCAGCTGAGTCCGGCAGAATTGATCGCGATCTTTAAGCTGCTTCCAGTTGATCTGACCTTTGTCGACGCGGCTGATCAGGTCCGCTGGTATTCAGATATTCCTGATCGCATCTTTCCGCGGACCAAGAGCGTGATTGGGCGATCCGTCTACAACTGCCATCCGCCCAAGGCCCAGCCTAAGGTTAAGAAAATTCTTACCAGTTTTCATGAGGGAACCAGTGATCGCGAAGAGTTTTGGTTTAGTCTGCATGGTGAGCGTTTTATCCACCTGGAATACATTGCCGTTCGTCGTGAAGATGGCACTTATCTGGGCTGTCTGGAGGTTGGGCAAGACGCGACTTATCTGCGCAGCCTCAAAGATGAGAAGCGCCGTTAAGAAAGCAGTGCTGATTTATTGGTTAGCGATAATTTAACATAATATATAAACTGTAAAAATAAAAAGCGACTCCTAAATGTAGATAGGGGTCGCTTTTTAGCATTTCAGTATTTAAAAAAGGTCTGCCGAATCGCAGCAATGTCGTTAGTCTGGGTCAGACAAAGCATCAGCAGAATTCTGGCTTTATAAGAAGTGAGGGTGTTGACCCCAATAAAGTGATCGTGCGGGTCAAAAATCGGTTCGTCAAAAACGATTGAATTTGATACCCGTGAGCTGCGTACGATAACCACGCCCCGTTCAGCCAACGCGTCCAGTTTCTGGCGCCAGGCTTGAGAATAGTTGCCGCTCCCGGTTCCAATTACTACCAATCCATCGCAGTCTTGTCCCAGTCGTTCTAAAACCTCAACCGGGGCCCCAGCGTAATAGACCGCCACGCCAACTTTAGGCAATGCTGAATATTCAAGCTGCGAAAACTTGGAGTGAATCGTGTGTTTTGATACCGGCCGACTGGTAATAAAGACCTCGGCGTCACGCATGTATCCCAGTGCGGCATGATCGTTCAGACTGCTGAAGGCATCGATTTTATAGTTGTTGATCTTGGCAATATCGCGCGCCGAGTAGATTGTACTGGAAAACAGGCAGACCACGCCGCAGTCATAGGTCTGATCATCTGCTGCCAGCGCAACGGCTTGGTAGATGTTGAAGGGACCATCAGCACTGGTAGCAGTTGCCGGCCGCATTGCTCCCGTCAAAACGACTGGCTTGGCGGTATTGACCGTTAAGTTTAGAAAATAGGCCGTTTCCTCAATCGTATCAGTACCATGCGTAACCACGATGCCATCCACATCATCGCGAGCGGCCTGCTGATTGATAACCTCGCGCAGCTGCATCCATTTCTGCTCGTCCATCTCATTGGAATCAACGCTCATTAAAGAAATCATTTCAATATTGGCCAATTTTCCTAGTTGGGGCACGCTCTTTAAGATATCAGCTACTGCTACCGTTCCTGCCCGATATTCAGTAGTTCGGCCAGCTTCGCCACTGCCGGCAATCGTACCACCAGTTGCAATAATCACGATATTCTTCAAAATCTCACATCCTTGTTTGATTAATGGTTTTAATGATACAAGAAAGCCATGAAAATTAAAAGCCGATATTTATTTACATAATATTGTAGACGTTAATTATACTGAGTTGACCGGCTGTCTGCTTTTAAATCCGTCTGATTAACAGCTAAAAATCAACAAGCCGATTTTTCAAAATAATCATATAACAGTCTTACACGTTTTTCTGCTGATTAAAAACCTTGATTTAACGGCATTTATGGCAGTTTAGTGTAAGATTCTTTTATCAAAAGTGTCTTACAATTATCGTTTTAACACTAAAAATCGGCCCAAAACCGGGTAAATGCAGAATTTGGCTCTCAGACGCACTGAAATTAATCTGTGTGGGTAGTTGGTCGTTTGAATGTGGCTGAGCGGCAATTATCGAATGAGCGTTTCGTAAGCATTTTAACCAGTTGCCTTAAACGCGTCCAAGCAAAATTAACTTGTGAATCGGCAACTTTCTTGGCCAGCTAAAATCATAAAAGACGGCAGCAATCTGATTGCAGAATTTATAAAGAGCAGTGGGACAACCATCATCAGTTCCAAAACAAGAACCAACTGAAAGCATCTCGATTGAACATTACGTTTTGAATATTATGTAAAGTCAACGCTAATAAACAAGCTTCTGTCCAGCCATCGCCAGACAGAAGCTTGTTTATTCATTTTGCGGCGTTTGGTTTGCCTGCTCGCTGATTTCTCTTAACGCTGCCTTTTGCTCTTTTTGATCAACGTGCGTGTAGAGATCGGTGGCCGAAGTGCCTTTTTGTCCCAATTGCTGAGAGACCAAAACCTGATCCTTGGTTACGTCATACAGCTCCGAGGCCAAAGTGTGACGCAGCTTGTGCGGGGTCAAGGGATGGCCGAATGCCGTCGAATACTTTTTAACCATCCGTTCAATGGCATTGGCAGTAATCCGCCGCGTTTTTCCTTGATAGACCGTCAAAAAGAAGGCCTGGTCCTTTTTGGTCGCCCCGTAACGTTGGGCACGCAGATCACGGTAGTCCTGTACGTATTTGACTGCCCACGGAGCAATCGGCACGCTGTCTTTTTGGCCACCTTTACGGGTAACGTCCAACATCTGCTGCTGCCAGTTGATATCATTAACGTTGACGTTGGCGGTCTCAGAAACTCGGATTCCAGTCCCCAAGATCAAGGCAACAATCGCGATGTCGCGTTCCTTATTACGCCGGTACGCGGGCAATGAGCGCTTGTCGCATACTTTTGGATAACGGTTTTCAATAAAATCAATAAAATCAAACTTCATCTGACCGCGATACATATGCGCGGCCAAAGCATGGGCGCGATAGTTCAAGGTCTTGGTATCATTTAACGAATTGATTTTGAGCATGACGTTGCGCTCAAAATAGGGTTCGCCATCGTTGTTGTCAGCAGTGATCGTCAAAAACTTGAACAAACTGCGCAGGGCATTGATTGAACGATTGATTGAGGTCGGTGAATTGACGCGTCCCTGAGCATTGGTAGTATGGCGCAGATGATCAATATAGAGCATGATGTCATCGCGACGCAGGTGTTCCAAAACTGAAGTCGGAATTTCTCGGTTTGACTTGGCATCAACCAGGCCGCTGGTGCGCAGCCAATCCATAAACCGACGAATCTCAGTCAGATACTGATAGGTCGTCGTAATGGCATGATTGGTTCCAAGGCGATATTCATTAACATAATCTGGGAGCCGCGACAGTTCCTCATCGATCAGTTTCAAATACTTATCGGCTTCCATGTGTTTCCTCTTTTCTATTTGTTTCTACTATTATATAGTATCAGATTTGCCAGAAAGATTCTTGCTAAGTTTTGAGCATGGTTTGACATAAAATGTGGAAATCGGTAAAGTAAATATTGAGATTGGTTTGACCACCAACTTGTTTGATAAGGGAGTAATCTAAGATGAAGAATCAACATTTAAAACAATCGGTCTTAACGGCAGGAGTCATTGCCGGTGCAGCGTTTTTTGGCGGCGGCTGGCAGGAAGCTCATGCCGATACCGTCAAAAATTCCACTGCACAAATTACAACGACTAATCCAAATGCCGCAACTTCGACTACCGATGCGCAATGTGCCGTTGCCAGCGCGCAGGCCGCCGTTTCCCAGGCTCAGCAAAAAGTCGATTCAGCTTCTGCCGCCGTGGCCTCAGCTTCGGCAGCAGTAAATTCAGCGACAGCGGCCCAAAGCAGCGCGGCCAGTGCAGCCAGTGTCGCACAGAGTAATTATGCCATTGCCAGTGCGGTGGCTCAATCACAAATGCCATCCAGTGCTGAACAGGCCGCCGCTTTAAACGGCAGTACAATTGACATCAAAAATGCCAATTTAAATATGTTTGACAATTCATCATCTGATGCGTCAGCCAACGTTAAGAATCAGATTGGTGAAGTCAACGTTACCGAAAACTGGCATTTCAATCAAGCAACACAGAAATACGAAATGGATCCTAGTCTCAAGGATACTTTAACCGTCGTGCCGACACTGGATGATGAAAGCATGACGCTTGATCCTACTAAGCTGACGCAGGCTCAGCAAAGCGAGATCAGCGATTATGTGGCTGCTTTGATCAATCAGATTCGGGCTAAATTTGGGCTGACGGCTTGGATCTACAACGACATGACCTTGGCCCAGGCGTTGGCAATCGTTAATTATGCCTATAATAGCCAAAACTGGAATACCAGTATCAAGTTACAGGAAATCATTGCTCAAAACAAAGCAATTGAAGCCAAAAACAAAACTGCCAAAGCAGATGAGCAGGAGCCGCTGATTGATCGTACGGACGCTCATGATCTTGATAAGGTTTTTGATAACGTTGAGTACCAGTATAATGACACCAGCGACAAGGTTAAGGCCAGCTGGGAAAATATTGGTATTATTTCAGACAAGAATCCAAACATTGCTTCCACGCTGATTAAGACCATGGGCGATTTAAAACGTGTTGCCACGGTCTCGATTTGGGATATGCTGTTTAACGATGCTCACTCGCAAAACAGCCATGCCCGAATGCTGCTGAGTACCAATACTGAATACGTTGGCGTCGCGATGGACAACTATGGAGTCTTACATATCTATGGACTGATTCCATCGGCAATGCAAAAGGTGAATGAAACACAGACGGCTTTAGCCAATGCCAATAAAGATGTCGAAACGCAAAAAGGAAACCTGAGCAATGCGGAGAAAGAATTAAACGATGCTGTCGATGCCTTGAACAAAGCACAGGATGCCTTGGAAAAAGCCAACCTGCTGATGGCAATTGAAGCCGTTGCCAAGGACGCCAATCAGACTTCATCCTCGCAAAGTAATGATTCCAATACCAAGACGTCAAGCAGCAAATCAAACAAGCAGAGCAGCCTAAAAGACGTTACGGTCAAGGCAACCAGTGAGCCAACAAAGGTCAGTCAGGCTAAGCACGGCGACAGTCAGCTCTTAAGCACGTCCAACGCCATTACGACTGCTGAGCCATCGATTTTTGAACGGCTCCTGCCACAGACCGGCAATCGCAATGGTTTGGGCATGACGATTCTGGGCATGCTGATGGGGATGATGAGCTTTGGCTTCTTAGGTCTGCGCAAACGCTGCTATTAATCAGGATCATCTTTATTATCCTCAATCGATTGAAGGGAGGATCGCCATGTATCGCTATATCGCAACCGACGTCGATGGCACCATGCTTGACAGTCGGCACCAGCTAAATTCCGCTGCTTTGAATACGGCATTAAGTCAGCTGCAGCAGCAAAACGTTTCTTGGATCGTGGCCAGTGGTGACAGCTATCGATTTTTAAAGAAGTGTTTTGCGCCTTGTCCATTGATTGACACGTTTATCTCAATCAATGGCGCGCTGATCGTCCAAAAAGGGCAGGTCGTTTTTGAAAGAACGCACGCTAAGTCACAAGTCAATGAGCTGATCAAAGCAGTCAACGCGTTGCCGGTCACGCCTGACGTAATTTTGCTGACGGGTTGGAACCATACCTGGGGCACCAGGATTTCTGACCTAAAAGCCTGGCCGTTTGGGATTAATATCGATTTTGTTGACGATCTGACTCAGGTCGACGATAAGATCTATAACGTTAATCCAATCTGGCTCAATCATCAAGTCACGCCAGACCAGATCCGCGGTTTTGCCCAACAGATGATTGAGCGCTATCCGGTTTATGCAACCTATAGCGGCTTTGGCTGTATGGACGTCTTACCTTTGGGCGTCAACAAAGCAGCCGGACTAAAAGAGCTGATTATCAATGACGATCATGATCAGCTAAAGAGTGTCGTAGCCTTTGGCGATTCGTCAAATGACCGGCAAATGCTGCAGGAAGCCGGTCTGGGGGTGGCCATGAAAAATGCCAGTCCCGATATTTTAAAGCTTGCCAACCGCATCACCAGTTATGATAACAATCATGACGGCGTGCTGCGCGAGGTTCAGTCTATTTTCAACCTATCATGATCGGCAAAAACAGGCCCAGCATTGCTGCTGAGCCTGTTTTTCATTAAGCAACGTTATTTAACGAAGAATGCGGTCGGCGCCAGGGCTTGATTTAATTCTGCCGTTGTTAGACGATCACCAACCAGTTCACGAATCGGACGCTGTTCTTTTAAGGCCTTTTTAACCAGATGGCTGACGGTTTCGTAGCCTAAAAGCGGGGAAAGGGCAGTCGCAGCTTCCGCGGAAGATTCAACCATCTGTCGACAGCGCTCCACGTTTACGGTAATTCCCATCAAGCAGTTCTCGTTAAGCGTCTGCAGAGCACCATTTAACAGGCGGGCATCGTCAAACAGATCAAAGAACATCACCGGCTCAAAGGCGTTGAGTTCCAGCTGTCCGGCTTCGGCAGCCATGGTGATGGTTGCGTCATGACCGATCACCTGGTAGGCAGTCTGGGTTACGAATTCAGGGATGACCGGATTGACCTTCCCCGGCATAATTGAAGAGCCGGCTTGACGCTGTGGCAGATTTAGTTCACCCAGACCGTTTTGCGGACCCGATCCTAATAGACGCAGGTCGTTACACATTTTAGAAAGATCAACGGCCAATGACTTGTAGGCACCTGAAAGCTGAACGTATTCATCAGTGTTCTGCACGCCATCAATCAAATCTTCACAGCCTTTTACCGGCAGCAGCGTGGCATTCTGCAGCTCCGCGATTACGTTTTCGAGATACTCATGCGTGGCAGTCAAACTGGTCCCAATTGCCGTTCCGCCCAATGGCACTGTCAACAGCTGATCACGGGCAGCTTTAAGGCGTTTGAGGTCGCGTTCCAACAGTGAGGCATAAGCATGAAACGAGCGGCCAAACGTGGTTGGAATCGCATCTTCCAATTGAGTACGCCCCATTTTAAGCGTGGTTTGGTATTTTTCAGCCAGCTGCTTAAGCGTTGCAATTACTTTTTTCAGCGTCAGCGACAGACGATCCGTAAGCTGAATCATGGTCAGATGGCCCGCGGTTGGGTAGGTATCATTGGTTGACTGTGATTTGTTGACGTCATCGTTGGGGTTGACCAGCTGATAGTCGCCTTTTTGGCTACCCAGCAGCTCAATCGCCCGGTTGGCAACGACTTCGTTAACGTTCATGTTGGTACTCGTGCCAGCACCGCCTTGGATCGCAGGGATGGCAAATTCATCTTCATATTCCTCAAAGTGTGCCAACAGATCCTGGCAGGCTTTGACAATCGCCAATGGAACACGCTCATCATCCCAACGACCCGCTTTTTGGTTGGCGCGGGCACAGGCCAGCTTAACGCGCAGGAAGTTCTTGACCAGCTCCCGATCATTGACGCTGCTGACGGCTGGAAAGTTGCCACGAGCCCGGACAGTATGAATGCCATAGTAGGCGCTTTGTGGGACGCTTTGAATACCAAGTGAATCGTGTTCTTTTCTCATTATTAACACACCTTTCAAAAACCAATTTGCTTTCTCTTTATGGTTTAAGACTTTATCACCAGCTGCCCAACATGTAAACCAATTTTGGGGACAAACGAATAATCACAAGTTTTGATCGATTTTAGTTGCTTAAAAAAGAAAAAACGGGCCTTTTTTATCTTTATTTTAATCATTCGTTGGATTTCTAATCAGATTCATCGTTTTAAACTAAACTAGACCAATTAAAAACAGTGCCGTCTTGAAAACAAGCTGACACTGTTTTGAGCTGTATTATTTTTTCCACAAAAAGTTGATCAGTAGGGAATCAACCTGTGAGTTGCTGTGTAATTTGCTGTGCTGAGCCCGAGAACCTTTAATTTCATGCTCGGTATACGATTGGGCAATTGGCGACACCAAGTAACGCAGCGATTTGGATGAGTTGTTGGGGACCGTGCCGTCAGAATGGGAGCCATCCTGCAGATTGCCATAGATATTTAAGATCTTGACGCCAGTTGGATACGTCGTTCGCAGCTTGGTCAGCTCACGATAGAAACGATTGGTCACGGTCGGCTTGCCATCCGCAGTCAGTTTTGACGATGCCTCGTCCTCGCCATTCAAGCCATTGAAGTGTCCGGCAATGTCAACTTGTTTTTGCAATTTCGGCAGCTGTTGGCTGTTGGGATGATCCAAAAGGCAATACATAATGTCCATATTGCCCATTGAGTGACCAACCAGATTCATCTTTTTGAAACCCCACTTTTGCTTAGCTACGCTCAAAACGTTGAAAGCCCACTGTCCATCAGTATGATAGTTGGTTTCCCGCGGGTTTTCATAGTTGACTTCAATAATCGGATTAATGGCGTTGGCCTTGATCTGACCATGGAAGGTAACCTTGCCAGTACGGTCGACATTTGCCCAGATAATCGTATTGGTCGCTCCAGCTCGTTTGGCCGCGTTAGCCATGTGTTCTTCAGCATGGCGGCTGCTGCCATAGCCATGGAAAAAGAAGGTCGGCGTCTTTGATTGAACGAATTGCTGAGCTGCCTGGGCTCGCTGCCACCAGCAAAGTCCACCGCTAATTACTGCCAATACCAAAATCGTCAGCAGCCACCGCCACTTTTTCAAAAGAAATTCGTGCATCTTCAAGTCCCCCAATTTGAATTTCTTTTAGCATAGCGGTTTTTAATTATTAAGTAAAATAACTTTTACTGATAGTAGGATACGAATTTTTAATCGTAGTAAAACGGGATGACTATTGCTGCTCATTGCCCTTGACAAAGCCAATCATCAGCCCGCCCTGTTCAGCATAAAAACTGCATAGTCCGCGGCATTCGCCAATTACTACGCTGGCATGGGGATACTCAGCCAACAGCAGCTTTTGAAACTGTTCGGCAGCTGCTCGATTCTGCACGTGATCGATTCTGACCGCGCCGCCTTGATAGCCTTTTTGTTCCATCTGGCTGATCAGGGTTTGGCAGCATTTCTTCGGACCACGTGCCTTGGTCAGCATTTTAAAGCTGCCTTGATCCGCCGTACCGATCACGCGCAGGTTCATCAAGTGTGCCACTTTAGCCAATACGGGACTGATCCGACCGTTTGCCGCGAGATTATCCAGTGAACCCAGTGCAAAGATCAGCTCAACTTGCGACATAAATTCATTTAAAGCCATCACGACCCGGTCAAACGACAGGCCGCTATTGATCAGCTCAGCCAGTTTTTCAGCCATTAAATGCATTGCCGGTCCAGCCGAAAGCGAGTCAAAGACTTGAATCTTAGCAGCGGGATGCGACTCAAGATAAATTGCTGCGGCTTGCTGAGCGGTACTATAGCTGCCCGACATTTTGCCAGTAATCGTCAAGACGTAGATTTCATCAGCATCCCCATAAGCGGCCAGCCACTGGGCCAGATTAGGACATGAAGAGGCGGCTGGCTGGCTCGTCTGCTGCAGGGCGGCTGTGAAAGCGGGCAGGTTGAGGGCTTCATCGTCAGACCAGACTTGATCTTCAATTGTCAGGGTGAGCGGAACATTAACGCATGCAACGTTTTTGATGGATTTTTCCAGCAGGTTGGCGCCGGAGTCAACGACGATCTTTTTCATTAATAGTTACCTCGATTACATTAGCGGTTTTTCAAAAACTCTTTACTTGAAGTTTAGTTGATCCAAATTCCAACGTCAAGTTTTTTAAAAACCGGAAAGAGAATATAAGATACTATTAGTTTAATTATCAAGCCTGAGCTATAATATTTTTAATTGATTTGTGAAAGGAAACCATGATGACTAAGAGAGAAGAAAGAATGGCCCAAGACCTGATTGATTTTAAACTGCCGCGCTATCAAGAGTTGCCTAACGTTGGCCTTTATCTGGAACAGACGACCAATTATCTGAATCAGTGCCTCAGTCCATTAGGCGACGTTAAGCTGACTAGCTCCATGATCAGCAACTATGTCAAGCATGGTTTGATCTCGCGGCCGCAAAAGAAGCTTTATCAAACAGAGCAGCTGGCCGAGCTGATGTTTATTGCCGTGGCTAAAAATGTCCTGCAGCTGGATAATCTAAAACTGGCAATTCGGATTCAGCGACAAAGCTATGACACGCAGACGGCCTATGACTATTTTTGCGAAGAGCTGGAAAACGTTTTGAGATATGTATTTGGCTTGCAAAACGAACTGGCCGTAGTTGGACATGACGATACCGAGCAAAAACACATGCTGCGTAACCTGATTATGACGGTCAGCCACAAAGTCTATCTCGACAAGTATTTTCAGACATTATCAGCTGGCGAATCAGTGCTCTCATCGCCCAAACAGTCACAACAATAGCGTCATGATAGTGAAACAGGCGATCATTTGGCGTTAATGACAGCTAAAAACTTCTCAAGTTGGACTATTATGCAAAAAATGCAGTTCAAGCAATCGTCAAAAGTTACAAAGCATCGATCCGGTACCGTTTTGGAATTCACGCGGGGGATCGATCAAGCACTGCCGTAATCATCAAAAAAGCGCTGAATCATCCTTGAGACGGGTAATTCAGCGTTTTAATTATTTCCATAAAAACTTGATTACGGCAGTCTGTACTTGCGGGTTGCGCGTCAGCTGATCATGACCTGCACGCGTGCCCTTGACTGCTTGTTCTTGATAACTCTTGGCTCGTGGCGTTACCAAATATTTCAGCGCACGTGAGGAGCTATTAGCAACTATTCCATCCGAATGACTGCCTTGATTGCCATAAATGTTTAAGACGGCGGTTGACTTGGGGTAGGTCTTTTTAAGCCAAGCAGCTCATGATAAAGCATGTTCATATGATAGGAGCGGCCGTTTTTCATCAGCTTTGAATCAGCGTTTGGCTGAATATGCGTGCCGTTAAATGGACCAGCAATGGCAACCTGTTTGGCAAGGGTTGGCAGCTGACCAGTATCGGCATATCTCGTCAGACAGTTCAGCAGCCCCATATTACCAGTACCAATTCCTACCAGGTTCATAGTCTTAAAATGCCACTTTGCCCGTGCTTGTTTGATAACTTGATATGACCATTGCGCAGTTTTAGAATAGCTGCCTTCATGCTTGGCAAACTCGACTTCGATTACGGGCGCCGTTTCTTTTGTCAATTGTCCGCTTAGCCTGACCTTTCCTTGAGCACTGACCTTGGCATGCAAAACGCTTAGCTTCACGCCGTCTTTTTGCGCGGCGGTAACTAATGGCGTCTCGTCACGCTGACTGCCGGTTCGATTATGAAAAATAAACGTTGCTGAATTCGTAGCCGCACGTGCTGGAATCGTCAGCATCATCATTCCCAGTATGATTCCTAAAAGCAGGCTCCATTTCTTTTTCTGCATCCCACTGCCTCCCAATTTAATTAACTTCTATTATATCGTTAAACGGCGTGATTTGACTAAACAACCGGTTTGCATCTAGAATTTAGTTATTTAATCAACTACCTGGCATGGGAAGCTGAATTGATCGAACATGACTTAAGAAAGGCGGGTGATGCAATGCTCAAGCAGGCATCAACAAACAAAGTAAGACTGCTGGATCTGTTGATGATCACGATCGGCTGCGGCATTTATGCACTGGGATTCGTTAAGATCAATATTGCCAATCGATTAGCGGAAGGCGGGGTTACCGGGATCTCTTTGATCATCTATCATCTATTTCATGTTGATCCTTCCATTTCGACTTTTTGCATCAATATTCCACTGATCGTCATCGGCTATCGGCTATTGGGACGGCGCGCTTTGATCTATACCGTCTATGGCACCATTTGGCTATCAGTATGGATCTGGATTTGGCAGCGCGTCCCATTCACCCTGGATATTCAGCATGACCTGTTTATTTCTGGGGTTTTAGCTGGTCTGATCGGCGGCTTTGGCTCAGGAATCGTCTACCGTTTTGATGGTACGACGGGCGGGTCAGATGTCGTCGCACGGATGTTTGAAAGGCATCGCGGCGTTCCCATGGGGCGTTCGCTTTTAATCTGTGACGCGATCGTTTTAACGGCATCGCTTTCCTATATCAATATCCGTAAAATGATGTACACGCTGTTAGCATCCTATGTCTTTTCCAAGGTGGTCAATTTTACGCAGGCTGGTTCCTATCCTGCACAAGGTTTCATCATTATCTCGACGCAAACCGAGGAGATTAGCAATCAGATCATGTGGCAGCTGGAACGGGGCGTCACGCTGCTGAAAAGCGAAGGTGCCTATTCGCATCAGCCAGGCCAAGCCGTCTATTGCGTAGTGGCCTCTGAAGAAGTCGTGACCTTGAAGCGCTTAATCAATGATATCGATCCGCATGCCTTTATTACTACGTTTGACATCGCCAGCGTGGAAGGCGAGGGCTTTACCTATGATCTGCCAAATCAGTCGCATTAACCGCATTCTCCTAGAACCGGCATGAGTTTTAGGAGATTTTTTTATTTTGGGTTATACTGATTTTAATAAAAACAAAGAAGGCGTTTATCAATGCAGACGATTAAAATTGGCGCGACAAGCTGGGAAGTGTCAAACGTTGCCTTAGGAATCATGCGAATGGGGACGCTGCCCGTTGCTGAGGCTGTTAAGACGCTTCAGGCCGCTCATGAAGCTGGCATCAACTTTATCGATTCCGCTGACATCTATGGCCGTGATCCCAAACTTGGTCGCGGCTCATCCGAAATTCATTTTGGCCAGGCACTCAAGCAAAGTGGGCTACGACGAGATGATTTCTACATTCAATCCAAGGCTGGACTGTTTGCTGATGAAACGGGCCGCATTACGCGCTATGACTCTTCTAAAAAGCATCTGCTGACTGCCGTAGATGGCATCTTAGAGCGGATGGGCATTGACTATCTGGACTCGTTCTTGATTCATCGGCCTGATCCATTGATGGAACCTGAAGAAGTAGCCGCGGCTTTTGATGAGCTGCAAAAAGCCGGCAAGGTGCGGCACTTTGGCGTTTCCAACTTCAACCCGCAACAGATTGAATTGCTGCAGCAGGCCTGCTCCCAGCGGTTGCTGATTGACCAGCTGCAGTTTTCGATCATGCACACGGGGATGATTGATTTTGGTCTGCATACCAATATGACCGATCCGGCCTCGCTCAATCATGATGGGGGACTGTTGGAATACGCGCGGCGCAAGCAAATGACGATTCAAACCTGGTCGCCGTTTCAATATGGTACATTTGCGGGAACCTTTATCGACAATGTATTTAACGTCGTTAAAACGTTGATATAACAGTATTTATAGTTTCGCAGTGCAATATTAGTGCAACGATAGCTATAATTGCGCTAATTTCTGCTCAATTTCGTCGTCCAGCTTGTGCTTATATTCATCTATCAAGTAAGCATATACATTGCTAGTTGTCGTCATATTTGAGTGCCCTAATCGTTTGCTAATTGCGTAAATATCGATTCCTTGACTTAAAAGAAACGCAACATGGCTGTGGCGTAGTGCATGAAACGTATAATCGCGTTTTTTAATTCCGATTCGTTCCATAGTCGATTTAAGATAGGCGTTAACTTTTTTTATGAAAATAGTTCGAAAAGATTGCGGAGTTTTAGCAAACAAAAGTGGCGTTTGATTAACTTTTAGCTGCGACAATATCTTAAGCAGCTCACCATTAACTCGAATTGTCCTGTTTGAACTTTCGTTTTTGGTTGGCTTAAATCCTGTATTGTATTTATAGTCAATGGATTTATTAATCGTGATCGTTCGGTGCAGGTAGTCAACGTCTTTCCAAGTCAAAGCAATAATTTCCGAAAATCTTGCGCCGGTATAAATAGCAGTCAAAACGATATAAGGCTTAACGTTATCTGGTTTTAAATCGTCATTAAGGGCTGATATAAGCCGTTTAAGCTCATTAATAGATAAATACTCAGGGTTGCGTGTCAGCGATTTGTCATAGGTTATATTTGCATTATAGGTAAAGTCTTTAGTGATGATACCGTCTGCAATAGCTGATCTAACGCAAGCTTTAATTTTTGACGTCATTTCTTTCATTGTTCCCAACGAGTGATCTTTGCCATAGTCGTTTAAAAACTGCTGATAGGTGCTGCGCTTGATCTGCTTGATTCTAGTTTCGCCAAAATAACTTGTGATAACGCGGTAATAACTCATATAGTTGCGAGCCGTTGCCTTTGATATTTTCGGCAAGCGATAAGTTTCACACCATGTCTTGAAGTAGTCGGCAAAAATTGGGTCTGCTGCAATGTCAACGCCATTGATCAATTCGCTTTCCATTTGGATTGCATAGTCTTTAGCCTGCGCTTTGGTAGCAAATCCAGACTTTGCTTTTTGGTGAAGTTTTCCATTTTCATCATGCCAGCTGATACGAGCTTGCCACTTTCCATTCCGTTTTGTAAAAGAAGCCATAGTGTAAATCCTTTCGTACATATGTTCGATTTAAGTCTATTTTTAAACCCTAGCCGTAACAGCTAGGGTATTTTTGTTTAATCGTTATTCCCAACCATTCGCTTTTGCAAGACTTTCTTGAATCTGCTGCGTGTCAGCAATAACATCTGGGTCGCCTGCAAAACTGCCAGTATCGTTGTTAGTTTGATAAATCGTACCGCCTTGTGATGGTTGAGCAGTGTAAGTTTGATCGTTGCTGCTTGAACTTGAAATCTGGGTAGCGCTGTTACCGCTATTGTTCTGAGTAACGGTTTTAGTTTGCGAAACCGAGTTTGTCTGCGTTGTAGAAGATGAAGAAGAGTTAGATTGATTAAGTTTCTTCCTTTCAGCTTTGCTTAACTTTTTGCTAACCTTGTAAGTCTTCGTTCCAATGGTTTCAAAATTAGGGTTTTCAAATTCCAAGCGAACCGGTTTGTCGTTGTTGATAGTGAACGTCATAACCGCTTTAACGGTCTTTCCAGGAAGCAACTTGTTGTATAACCCGTCTTCATATTGCTGTAATGGATTGTTCCCATTTTCATCTAATGCTGCCATTCCCGGTGTGAGCTGCACGTCAGAAGTTTCGTTTTTCTGATAGGCACCAACTACCATATATACGTTTGACGGGTCCATTTCCTTTGTCGAGTTGTTAGTAACATCACAGTAAAGGACAAGAATCTTTTTGCCTTGATCTGCTGAATCCATAACGTCCCACTTGGTAAATCGGTAAGTTTCATTACCAGCGTCAAAAACGTTGTTCTTGTAAGTCCAAGTCCGCTCAGATGCGTTAGGGTCAGGCTTAACCGATGATGATCTTGAAACACTTGATGAACTGGAAGAACTTGAAGATTTCGCTTTGTCTGTATTCGTGCTGCAACCGGCTAATACAATTCCGCATGCCATTATCAAGAAAGCAATACTTTTTCTCATAAAATCCAACCCCAATTAATAGTTTTACTAATCATTTCCTTTGGTTATAAATTAACTGTATATCTAATACACTTGCCTATGATTCTGCCTGGATAATCTTTGCTTAAAACAATAGGCGGGTAATCGCTGTTATCTGCTAATAGCATAACAACGTTCCCTTGATGTCGAACTCGTTTTAAAGTAGCCTGCGTATCACCGTCAACGAGAACGGCTGCGATTTCACCATCTTCGACAGTAGGTTGTTCATGAATGATAGCAAGTGCGCCGTTAGGTATAGTCGGTTCCATACTATCGCCTTTACAGATTAGTCCGAATAAGACACCAGACGGAACCGGTTTATTAAATATTTCCGTTGCATATCCATCTACGTTTTGATCAGCAGTAATTGGATCACCACAAGCGATTTCACCGACGATAGGTATTGTTATTTTTTCAGTTCCTGCTATATAACTCTTATTTATGTGATTACTATCTGATTTGTGTTCGTTGATTCCTAAGATTTCTTCAGGAGTTGTATATAGTGCCTTTGCAAACTTATCTACTTTATTAATCGGGAAACCACGTTTTTTGTTGAAATACCTAGATAAACTAGATTTAGCTAATCCAGTTCTACGCGCTAATTCGTTAAGTGAAATATGCTGTTTTTCCATTAACTCAGTTAAATAATCTATTACTTGATCGTTATTTCTCATTGCTTTCACCACCTTATTGTTTTGTCTTTAAATTATATGACAAATGTTCAGTTTTTGGAACAACAAGAAAAAATATTATATATTAGTGTTGACATTCGGGAACGTATGGAATATAGTATTAATTGTTCCCGAAAGGAAACAGAAAGGAGCTATGCAATGGTCAAATTTAATCTAAAACGATTGAAGGCCGAACGTGTAGCGCAAGGAATGACGCAAGCTGATATTGCGAAAAAGCTTGGTATGACACGTGTTAGCTATGCTAAACGTGAAAACGGCGATATTAATATTTCTGTTGATGAGTTTGCAAAAATCCTTGCAGCGCTAGGTTACGACAAAAATAAAATGCCTATTTTTTTTGAAATAGATGTTCCCGAAAATGAACGAAAGGAGTAAATAGAATGGAAAGTTTTAATACAGAATCAGTGATTCGTTATGTTGGAGAATCAAAAACACGAGTAATCGACAGCCGGGACGTTGCCAATATGATTGGCAAGACTCATCGTCATCTGATGCGCGACATTCGCGGATATATTAACGATTTGGAGCCCAGTCCAAAATTGGACTCGGCTAAATTCTTCATCGAATCTACGTACGTTGATCAGAATAATCAAGAACGGCCATGTTTCCTTTTAACTAAACAAGGTTGTGAATTTGTAGCTAATAAGTTGACTGGACGTAAGGGCACGATTTTCACCGCAACGTATGTAAGTTTGTTCAATGAGTACGAAGCAGAGCACAACGGCAAACTAATCACGAATGGAGATTTGAATTTAAAGCAACAAGATATTGAGTACCGCCAACGATATGTAGCAGTGAAGGAGCAGGAAGCGGCTAACAAACGAGCTGAACTGCTGATCAAGATCGGCGACCGTCAAAAAGAAGAACGGTATCGTCAAGCCTACTATACAGAGGCAACTAATCAGCTGATGTTCCCAATCGCCAACGGCTTAGCAGTTACCGCCGGTGCGATTGCTGAACAACTTGGCACCAACGCTTACAACATCGGTAAGTGGGGACAAATTTTAGGATTGAAAGCCCCCAAAGGACACCGCAATCAATATGGCTATTGGAGTGGTGAACGGTATTACTACAACGAAAAAGCGATTGATAAATTTCAACAACACAAGAAAGAGATTGTTGAAGACGATAACGAATTAGGACTTTAGGGGGGCAGAATATGCGTAGCAGTCAAGATATTCGAAATCAGGTTATTTTATATCGACTTGTAAAAGAAGCAATATTCGTCGACGAAATGCGTTGGAAAGAACGCACGGGTTGGGCAAAAGCATTGGACATGACGGTCGGGGCATTAACCCCACGCTTATTTGATCAAGTGTTTCCGATTAAAAAGACATACGACGGTAAAAAGTGGAGCTGCAAGGACTACTTTTCAGTAGTTGAGTATATCGACGAAGAAATCGGGTGGGACGAAAAAATCGGTGGCGGTTTTGAGTTCTTGCTCAACTACTGGAACCACGACGTTCTGTTTGCGGCAGTTAAAGCGATGAACGTTATTAGTGATTGGCACAAGCGCCAAACTGGAGAAAGTGTCATTGAAAGATTCGCACGAGAAAACGGCATTCCAATTTACACGATCGACAGCAACGGAAACAAAAAGCGTTACGAACCAAACAGCATTTTATCGGAGGACTAACAAAATGAACAAAAAGATTATTGAACGCCTAGAAGGCGAAACTCAAGCAGATTTTGAGCTGCGAGTTGACGTGCTGCTTGCAGACGTGGATTTCATTTCTGTTTCGTATGTCAAGGACGAAAACGGAGAATCAGAGCAAGCCGAAGTCTTGTATTTCTAACAACCGTGAAAGTTTTTCTGCTTGTGGGAGGTGATCAAATGGAAATCGAAATTGATGATTGGATTCTTGATGATTCTGTCAAGAAATCGATGAAGAAACTGGGCTTAGTCCCCGAAGAAACGTTGAAGGGTAAAACCTGGGACGTTGAAGAGTTCCGCAAGAATTGTCTAGGCAGTAAAGGCCGGGCATGGGTAAAGCGTGAAATCTTTGATCGCTACCCAGAAACATATGTTGAGAACGGCGGCTTTGTCGTTGACCCATTTCCAGGAACGGGGCGTAAAACCATTATTTATGCCTACGATGCCAGCCTTTGGGTCAACGACCACTATCACGAATTTAATTGGGGAGCGAAGTAAATGACTATTGCTGTAATTCTATTGGCTTTGTTGGTGGTGATCTTGTTCATCGGTCTTGCAGACCTGACCAACAAGGTTGCTGCGCTTGAAAAGCAAGCAGGAATCAATCGAGGTGGCAAGCATGGGAACAATTAAAGCTGCGGTTTGGTCGCTGTTAAGTGGCGGGTTCATGTATTTGTACATGACAAACCACTTCATCAAAGCAGACTGGGTTGCGTTGATCTGGATTGTTATGTTCGCATGGCAAATGACGGTTAGCGCAATGAAAAAAGAAAAAGGCACTACCGACCGCCGGTAATGCCGTAGAAAAAATTATCAACAAAGGAATTCTACCATGAAAGAAACGTATACGAAAGCCGAACTGATTAAAGCCTGGCAATCAGGATACGAAGAAGGCTATCAAGACGCGCTGATCGATGAGAACAACGACTATCTGAAAGACGAACCAAAACACGATTAGAAAGGAAATGAAACATGAACACTGCTGAAATTATTGCTGCTATCGCAACCGTTGATCAGAAACGGGCCGAAGGCGAAATCGATAAGCAGTCCTACACGGACACGATCGACGCCTTGCAATTGGAGCTGGCCGACAAGCTAAACGCCATTGCCTGGCTGATTGATGACACGCAAAAGGACATCGCTGTTTATGATAGCGAAATTCAAAAGATGGCCGACATCAAGAAAGAACGGGACAAAGCGAAAGCCCGTGTTGACCGCCTGCAAGAATACATTGGCTATATCGTTGCTAATTCCGGTTCGGCAAAGGTCCGTACTGATAAGCACGTTTATAGCAAACGAAAATCGCAAACAGTCGAATTTAGCGATGAAAGCTTAATCCCGGCTGACTATTGGAAAGAAACGGTCAAGGTTGACCGCAAGCCCGTTAAGGCTGAAATCAAGAAGGCAATCAAAGATGGCAAAGAAGTGCCAGGTGCTTATCTGGCAACCAACTACAAGGGGGTCATTAAGTAATGGCAGACGAAAAGAAGAAGTCAGTATTTGAAACGTTGTCTGCGGTTGACGTTTCAAAGCACGTTGAAGTTATCAAGATGAAGAAAGGGCCAGCGCTTAGTTATGTCAGTTGGTCTTGGGCGTGGAATTTCGTTAAGTCGATTTATCCAGATACACCAACGCCAAAGTTTACCAAGTATAAAGAAATGGCATTAACAACGGTTCAAGAGCCGTACAAGGTCAAGTATGGCAATCAAGAGTACACCAAATATCGAACAGTCGTTAAGCATGCTGAACTGATTGATCGAGAAGTTCCATATCTAACAACGATGACTGGAACGATGGTTGAGTGCACTATCACGATCGAAGGTGAACCATACACGGAAAGCCTTTATGTCATGGATAACAACAACAACGCTGTTATCAATCCAACGATGAAGGAAATCAACAAAACGCAAAAACGTTGCCTTGTTAAGGCACTTGCCCTTGCAGGCCTTGGCTTAAGCATTTATGCCGGCGAAGACTTACCAATGGCTGACATCAACGAAGCTGACAAGGAACATGAAGAACAGCGTCGAAAGCAACGTCAAATGACGCAATTACAAGCCGAATACCGGCGTTTGATGATGGAGTTGATTAATCGGCTTAACGGTGATTCAAAGCGGGCTGAGGAGCTTGTAAAGGGCACTCTCGGCGAAGGCGAACATAACGGGCAAGAATATGTAAACGCGGTAAAAGCGCTGCTTGAAAGTGGGGAACAAAACTAATGATTAACAACGTAACTTTAACTGGTCGTATCACGAAAGACCTTGAAAAACACCAAACGAACAAAGGCACGTCCGTTGTCAACTTCTCGTTAGCAGTTGACCGCCGGTTCAAGGATTCAAACGGCAATCGTGAAGCTGATTTTATTGGCATTCAAGCGTGGGGCATGACCGCTGACTTACTCTGCAAGTATTGCGGTAAGGGTTCGCTGATTGGCATTGAAGGCCGAATCCAAACCCGGAATTACGAGAACAATCAAGGCCAGCGAGTTTATGTAACCGAAGTCGTTGCCGAGAACGTAACTTTTCTTGATTCAAAGAAGAACAACAACGATCAAAGCCAACAAGGCGGTTATCAATCTAACGGCTATCAGAACGATAACTACCAACAGCAACCGTTCGACAGCGCTATGCCATTTGACGATAGCGCCGATGATGTTCCGTTCTAATGCTGCGGAGTGGTAAAGCCTACTGGGAGCAGGGCGGGTGGTGGATTGCCCCAGACGAAACGCCTAACTTGTCACATATCGAAACGATGTACGGCAAAACAAGCGGTGTTCCGGTGGAGTACGAAATCCCAGATAGGCGAAAAGCAAGACCAAAACAAAGAAGGTTATTTTTCGCGCTGTTAAGCGATATTCATCGTTGGTCAGGCGAACCGGCTGAATGGCTTAAAGAGTATTTCTATTTGCAATACACAATCAAAACGGCTGGCAAAGAGATTAGCCTAGCGAACGATACTGTCAGCACGGTATCAGATGCAACAGAACTGATAAACCTAGTGATTGATTTCATTTTTGATTATCAAGTTCCAATCAATGACGGATATCCACTATTGCCACGTGATGAAAGCTATTTCCAATTTAAGTGCATTCAAAAAAAGCGCTGCTTGATCTGCGGTCGTGCTGCTGACATTAACCACATTGATGAGGTCGGCATGGGTCGCAATCGCAACAAGCTAGACCATACGCAAGCAAGGTTATCTGCACTTTGCCGGGTACACCATACGGAATGGCACCAGATAGGCAATCAAGCGTTCTGCAAGAAGTATCGCTTAACTAACTTAGGCGTGAAGGTAAACGCTGAAACGTTGAAACGAATCGGCATGAAGGGAAATTATAGAGGAGGAAATTAAAAAATGGATTTTAAAGAAGAAATGGACGCCTATTCACAAGGAATGAGAAGAACGATTTTGCTATCACCGTTAGGCATTGAAATTAGCGATGAAGCAAAAGAGTTAGCAAAGGACATCGCTAATTTATGCCGTGAAAGTGGCCTTGACTATGTAGAAATTCAAAAGGCCATTATCCATGCAGATAACAGCCTTTACTATCACGCAAAACCTTAACAATCCCACTGATCGCTGTCTAGTTCGTGTTTCGCGTCAATTTGTGAATATTGGTCTGAAATTTGTTTAGTAGCACCAAGAATAAAACAGTTAGTTGAATGCTGATAGATTCCACGTTCTATATATCTATCGTCTGCATAACTCGTCGTCGTTACTTTTAATAATTTCCAACCATGTTCAAGCAGCTTATTAGCGAGATCAATTGATTCAACACTAGCTAAACGGTAAACATTTTTCAAATTCATAAAATCACCACCTTTAAAGTTGATACCAAGATTTTAACAAACAATCAGCATGAAGGGAGCTTATCATGACGGAACGAAAAATAGTTAAACAGGATCGAAAGTTCGAAGGTGTTTGGATCCCCGCCGAATTTTGGCTAGATGAAAACTTAAGCATTATGGAAGTTGTCTTACTAACTGAAATCAAGAGCTTAGATAACGATAAAGGTTGTTTCGCTTCAAACGCTTACCTTTCTAGCTTTTTCGGTCTGAGTAAAGGCCGTATATCACAGCTGGTTAACCAACTCAAAGATAAAGGATATATCACAATCCAATATCAAAGAGAAGGGAAACAAATCAAGCAGCGAGTGATAAGGGTAGTTAGTCAGCTAAATAGGGGTATTAAATATCCTAAACAACCTATTAAGAATACTAAACAAGGGTATTTAGAAAACGTTAAAGAGAATAATACAAGTATTAATAATACAGTTAATAGTACAGAGGTATATAGTCAGGCAGAGCCTGACAGTGTAGCTATCAGCGTAAAAACAATTGTTGACTATCTGAACGAAAAAACAGATAGCCACTACAAAGCAACCACACCAAAGACCAAGCAGCTAGTTCAAGCAAGGCTTAAAGAAGGATTCACTGTTGACGACTTTAAAACGGTTATCGACAAGAAAACTGCTACTTGGCTGAACGACAACAAGATGAACAAATACCTACGGCCATTAACGCTGTTTGGAACGAAGTTTGAAGACTATCTAAACGAAAAAGTGAAGGGTCAACCAGACAAGAACGATCCTTACTATACCGAAAGGATCAATCCAATGACTGGTCAGCCAGACCCTAACGGACTGACACGGTATCAGATGGACAACGAATACTGGTAGTTTACGGATTTCAAATCCGAAAACCTAATGGAGGTGAAAACATGTTAAGCGTAAAAGATAGCGCTAAAGAAGGCGTTAAGAGCTTAAAGAAAATCTTTGCAAAAGAAGGTTGGGACCTTCCAGACGTTGATCTGACAGATAAGCAAGCAGCGGTTGCCTATCTGCAGAAGAAAGCAGAACCGTTGCATAACGAATGGCGGAAAGAGAACGCACGGCACAACTTTAACCGAGTGTTTAACAAGTCGCTATGGACTGGTGAGCCAATCAAATTCACATATGCTGATTGGCAACCAAAGAAACAACCAAACGAGCAATTAGCCCGCAATTTAGGCAATCAATCGTACTTATTAGCCAAAGAGATTGCAGAAGGCAAACCATATCGGGTTTATCTAGCAGGAAGGCCAGGCACTGGCAAGACAAGCCTAGCGTTGGCAATGGTTGATTTCATCAGAAACAACTCAAACAAGACGGCTATGTTTGTTTCAACCGACGCACTAGCAGAACTGTACGCAATGCGTTTTGACGACAAGCAAGCCCAAAACCGGCTTTATGAGTTGAACGCCTATATGAAGGGCGACAAGCGATTAAAGATTGAGCCGGTGGACGTTCTAATCTTAGACGACTTTGGAACTGAAGGCGGTATGCGGACCGACAAACAAAGCCAAGTCCGAGTTGATATGCAAAAGGGACTGTTTGCAGTAGCAGACGTACGATACGGCAATCAAGCGACGATTGTAACAACAAACAATACGATGGCAGAGCTTGAAGCAATGTATAACGAGAAGCTATTAAGCAGACTGATAACACGGAATCAAAAGCGCCGACTGGTGTTTAACGGCATGACAGACGTTCGAGCAAGCATGATCTAAAAGACTGCAATCGAGTTCAAATTGAATGGTAGGAGGCAAAAATGATGACCGAACGAATTTTACAACATAAGAAACCAGCCAACGCACCATTTAGTATTAAGCGTTACTTAGGAGATAAGTGGGATAGAATCCCAGCATGGCAGAAAGGTTTTAAATGCTGCCTTGATTGTGGGCTGCCAACAATGAGATTGGTTTACCAGGAATCTGAAGTTTACACAATGCTGTGCATGGCTTGCGGTAAGGCACATCGTTACTACGCAAATAGTTGTGCCAAAGCTGAACAGATTTATGACCGTATTGATGCAGACGATTATAAGCGTGCTCAACATGCGGTTGGACTGGATTATCACGACACACCAACTGGGCGCAACTACTTCACAACTGATGGTGAGAATCCTTTTAAGACACTACCAGGCGATTGTTACTATAACAAAAACAACTGCTATTGGCTCACCCCGTATGGCTATCGGCTGCTCGGCTTCGACGATATGGGCGATGATCGGTACCTGAAAATATTATGGTAGGAGGACTGAAAATGCTGAAACTAACGAAAGACGGTATGCTGCTAGACACCGAGCAAAGCTGCGCCTGGTGTGAAGGCTCAGGCTATCTGGACACAATCGAACGCAAGTGCCCGTTCTGCGATGGCGATGGCATGCTGCGTATTGACCCGGCAATCGTACAGGTGATGAAAAGTTCCGGGCATTGGGACAGCAACAACGATGTAGACGCAAGTTTAATGCACGATATGGGGGTATAGGATTTTGAAAATTTTAGCAAAGCTATTTTACGCGCTGGCAATCATTTCAATCGTATTAATCGGAGTTGGGGCTATTGTTGCAATTTGGCTTAACGCAGCAATTGGTTTCAAGATTGCTATAACCAGTTTAACCAGTGCAGTTGTTTCAATCTCGGTAGCCATGGGTTTAGGCATTGACAACGATTTATGATCAAGCTGATTTTTCCTATAGAGCCAGTAGCACAAGCAAGACCACGAGCAAGAAGGTTCGGCAAGGGAATTCGGTTGTATGACCCGCCTAAAACAGCCACGTTTAAGAAACAGTTGCGAGCATTGGCAACAGAGATGTATCACGATGCACCAGTCGAGGGTGAAATCTATCTCAAGGTAGCCTTTTATCGAAAGATTCAAAAGAGCATATCGAAAAAAGAACACGATAGACGGGCATTAGGAGCGCATAGACCGATTGTAAAAGCCGACTTGTCTAATTACCTTAAATCATTCGAAGATGCCTTAAACGGCGTTTTATGGAAAGATGATGCAATGATTGTTCACGAAGAAATCGACAAGTATTACTCGGATAAGCCAAGAATAGAGGTTGAAATTTATGCAAAAGAAACTTATTGAACAGAAATACTATATCAAGCTGCTTAATACTGATTACGGCTATCTAGCAAGGGTAGAAGGCACAGATTCGTGGAGCGTAACATCGCTAAAAATTGCCAAGATGAGCAACCAGAAATTGGCATTCACGGCTGATGAGATTGATGAAATGGCAGCAGATGAAACATTTGCCAGCTTGGATTTATGGCGTGCTGCTAAAGAAGTCGAGGAGGATTAAACATGGCATCAAGCTACAAAGGAACTGAAAACAGCGAACAGCCAAAGCGCTTGTTGTTGACGTTCGACACGAGCGAAGGACTTCAAAAGATTTTCATCAAAGGTGTATTTCGCACCGAAACCGCGCTGATTGATCAAGCAATGCGCAAGGGTACGTTGTATCGCACTACTGGTGAACTGGGCGATATGATCGCTATCGTACCGAACAAAATCATTAGTTTGTGTGAAATTCCTGGCTTGGAACGAGTTAAGGAGCTGATTAAAGATGAAGATTAAAATTGACGACAATTTTTACATTACGAGCGACAGCTACAACCCCGCTATTCTGGTCAAGTTCGGCATTAACAAGGATACTGGCAAAGTGGTTGAGCTGCGGCGTTGGTACTGCGGACGCAAACTGAGTGCTGCGTTTGACGAGTATATCAAGCAGACGGCAAACAACGACGATGAAATCAAGACCATGCAAGCATATGCTGCACTGGTTGATAGCGCTGAAAAGCGAATCGCAAAGATGTTGAAGGAAGGGACTATTTAGATGACAAAACGGGCACAGGAACATGCAGGGCTTGTGCTTGCATTAAAAGCATTCAAGCGCTGCTATCGTGCCAACGGGCCAGGTGTTCATGGTCCACGTTGGCGGGCATATCGAACGGAGCGAGAAAAGGAAATGAGGCGTTGGCGATGAAGAACAAACTAGCTGTTTTGATGGCTGAACGAGGATTGAAGATTGCTGATCTATATAAAGATACCGGCATTTCAAAAACAACTTTAATGCAAATTGCTAACAATACGGGAAAAGGCATTCAGTACGAAACACTTGAAAAGCTGCTAGATTATTTTGATATTTCGCCAAATGAATTTTTTGGATATGAAAGCAAAGCAACGATTACTAGCTTTGAAAATTTAGGCAAATTATTCATTGATCTGGGTAAAAATTTTAACGAGTTAGCTAACAAAAGAAAGGGATAATCATGAACAGATTAAAAGAGCTGCGCAAAAAGCGTGGGTTGACGTTAAATGAAATGTCGAAAGAGCTAAAAGAACGGGTAGGCCTTGATATTACGCCGGACGCGTTATCCAAGTATGAACGCCAAGAACGAAAAATGAGAAATTATGAAGTAGTGGAAAAGATTGCATGCTTTTTCTGCGTTTCAATTGATTATTTATTAGGCAACGTAAGCAACATGTGTCGTGAAGAACTAGAAGAACCGGAAGAAGTCAAGCAGTTAACGGATTGGTACGATTTCAAGTATTGCCCATACTGTGGGCGGAAATTGTAAGAGAGGTTAAAACATGAGCACTAAACGAGCACGACAACACCAGTTGATTGTATTTAGGCAGAAAGCATCCCGACGTTTAAAGCGTCAACGTGGCATTTACCGCACGGAACCGCTTGGACTGTTGCAGTTTAAACCGGCTAGTTGGCAAGGCCATGAAACAATGCTGTACCGTCTGTCAGAAACTCATAACAACCGGTCGCAAAAGACTCGTTGCATTAACATACGACGAGCACGAGCTGCTGAGTCGGCCTATGAATGGCACAAACAATACCAGTATTCAGAAATTGCAGAAAATATGTATAAAACCGGTCCAGTGTCAGTTGAGTTTAGCGCAAACCCTGAGTTTGCAAGAAAACTATGGGAGGCTTTAAAAGATGATTAACGATGTAGAGCGAGCATTCCGCAACAACGAGCTGGTAACGCTGATTGATGGTTTTAGGTTGTATCAAATCGTCGAGCTGAACAAGCTGAACAAAACCGTGCTGCTTGATGAGATGTACAACGATGAAGGGCACTACTATTCAAAGCACTTTCCAAAAATTTTAACCGGTTGGGAAAGCGTATATACAACGGGAAGGCATGTTATCGAAAGCGAGGGACAGCATGAATAATAGAAACTGGAACGGATTAGACTTTATCTTAACTTTGTGCTTGTTGTTCTGGGCGCTAGTAGCATTGGCAGTCTTGAAAATGGTGGTTGGTTAAATGATTGATATGCAAGAGTTTTGCCAGTTGGAGAACTGGTATCGAACAACGTACCCCGATTTATATCTTGAGTATGATTTCCTGGACGATGATGGTTGCCCAGACGGCGAAACGGCAACAGCGAAGTACAAGAAGCTGCAAGCGATGATTAAGGAAATGCGAGCGAGCTATCATAAGCCTGGACAAAGCGTTGATAACTTTGCCATTGAAACTGAAATTTACACAAAACAAAAGGAATCACTAGAGCAAGGGAAAAGCTGGCATTGGGTTATCGAGAACGTGCCGATTTCTCGAAGTAGCTATCTTTATCATGTTCGCAGGAACGGAGCATTAAAGGTTATGCACAAAAAGATACCGTCATTAAATCGGCCTGGCGTCGAAATCATCATCAAAGATTTGAAGCTGGGCAAAGTCATGCATTATAACAGCATTCAAGCAGCTGAACGGTCGTTAGGCTTTAAGACCAGAGCGCTGAACAACTATCTGAAACGCCGGCAAGAAAAGCCATATCTGGGTCGCTATGAAGTCGAAAGGGGTTAGGGCATGGCAGTTAAACAAGCAGAATTATTTGACGAAATCGATGAGCAGGCAACCCGCCAAGCGGTGCGTGATTTCTTCTTTGACGATGGATTCAACAAGCGGACGTTTAGCCATATTCTACGCAAGGCGGGGTCAGGCGACATTAAAAGCCCGTCATTGTCTGCTGACGGCGGTTTCGGTGGAAATGGTGGAAATCACAACGAAGACGCCTTTATCGCTCACACGGAGTATTCACGGGCATTAAACGCGGTGTATGACGCAATCAACAATTGTTTGAGCGAAGAAAGCCGAGTTATTTTGAAAAACCGGTTTGTGAAACGGGAACAAGTCGAAGACGTCAAAGAGCTGCTGCATATCAGTAGCAACAAGAGCTGGCACAAGTCAGAGAAATTCGCATGCTATGAGTTTTCAGAAACAATCGAAACGGCTATTGCAAAGTACCAGGTTGAAGAGCTGTTTCCTACGTTTACAATCTTGAAGAAAGCAACGGCTTAAAAAGTGGTATATAAGGTAGTACCAACTGGGGTACTAAGAGGGGATTAAACAAACCTTGAAAATGCGGTATATTGGTATTGTGTCAGAGATGGCATATAACCTTTCTGTTCCGATGGTCTTTCAAATTTTGTTGGAATGAAATCCTTTCAAGACGATTGTTTAATTTAGTCATACTTTGATTTTCTAGGCTTGCATGCGCAAGAAAAAATATTCGCGAATTGCGAAGCGACTTTATACCTACTAAGCAAGGAAACTTGCTTTTTCATACCGTATAAGATGGCAAATGATTACTTCCGTAAACCTTAAACCTAATCGCTCCAATATATGATCATTTGCGAGGCGGTGCGATTCCGCCTTACGGTGTTACTATCTGGAAGACACGACAGATAGTTGGAAGGTCCCAGGTGGGCTTGTTGTTAACGTTACTTGAACGATCTACCGGCGTTAGCAGCATGCAAAAAGTGGTGCGAGTCCACTACCTATCCTTTGCCAGAGATGGCATAATTTGAAACGGGTTGCATAATCCTTTGCATATATTATCCTTCCGGCACTGGTGTTCCTTATCAACGCCGGCGGGTTGTGTGTCCTTAGCTCAATGGGCGAGCAGCCGCCATGTATAGCGGAAGATGTGGGTTCGATTCCTGCGGGATACGTTGCCTACGGGCAAAAAACTATTGTTTCTCATAAGGGAAAAATAAAAAATTCACTTTTCATTGAGTTAATATAGTTAGCGTGTACGTTGACAGTGGTCGTTGGCGTGCTGCTTACGCATCAGTTTCAATTGACGGGTTTCGGCCCGTCTTTTTTATTTGGTCAGGAGAGCGAACGAATGTTTATCACAAAGAAATACGGGCTAGTTAGTAGCCGGTCTGAGTATATCATGTTGGCTTATGCTGACCGGATATGCAGAGAGCGGCACAAGGCCGAGAATGAACGACACAAGCCCGTTAAGAAGAAGACTGATAAAAAGATTAGGTATAGTGTTAAACCGCCGAAAATGAAGTTGTGAGGTGCGAAATGGAACGATCAAATGTCATTTATTTAGTGCCTGACATCGAAGGTGAAATGCACGCTATCAACGCAAGCAATATAGAAGGATTGATATTTGCTGGAATTTATGAAGTTGGCGAAACCGAATATGATACGGTTATTGCAAAACATAAAGACGGCTATAACGTAATTTTGTTGCCGGCTGGTACGATTGAACAGCGATTCGATAGTTCAATATGGAAAAGTAAGTATATCAAAGCGGGATAGCTTAACGGCTATCGCTTTTTATTTTGACGAAATGGGGTGTGGTGATATGCCATGAGTAAAGTAAACAAAACGGGACAAGACGGGCCTTTTTACAAGTTGGACAAGCGTCGGCAAAAAGCGGTTATGTTGCTGTTTGAAGACGAGTTGACCGATGAAGAAATTGCTAAGTCAGTCCAACGGAGTAGGTCTACTTTGAGCAGTTGGAAAAACGAAGAGCTGTTCAAGGCAGCGCAAAAACAGTATCGATCACTTGTTGTTAAAAATGACTACGAAAGTAAGGCGCTTAAGAAGCTGAAAGAGTTGTTAGAAGCTAAATCAGAAATGGTTCAGCTGCAATCAGCAACTACTATTCTAAAAATGGCCGGTATGCTGTCTGATAGCGATACGCCTGAGCTTACACGGGCTAAGGTCCGCAAGGCTAATGCTGATGCACGAGTGGCGGAGGCAAGGGCAAAGTCGCTTGAAGAAAATGGCGCAGATGTCGAAGTGCTGATTGATAAAATGCTTACTACAATCGAACGCAAGGATAGTGAAGAGAATGCTAACTGATTTATTTACGGAAAAGCAGAATAAGGTTCTGCATACGTATCTAAATGAAGATTTTCGTATGATGATACTATCTGGAGCAGTTCGGAGCGGTAAGACATACATTAATAACTATTTGTTCCTGCTTGAGTTACGCAGAGTTGCCAAGCAAGCAGAATTAGAAGGCGAAAAACACCCGCAATATATCTTGGCCGGTGCGTCTAGCGGTTCAATTTATAACAACGTAATTTTGAGTATTTCAAACACGTTTGGTATTGATTTACCACCAGACCGTCATAACCATTTTCATTTGTTTGGCGTTGATATTACGCCAATCTATACTGATTCGATTCGTGGGTTAGCCGGTGCACGTGGTTTTACTTCATATGGCGCTTACGTAAACGAGGCCAGCTTGGCAAATGAGCGAGTTTTCGAAGAAATCAATAACCGTTGTTCAAAGCCTAATAGCAAGATTATTTGCGACACAAACCCAGACAACCCGCAGCATTGGCTTAAGGTTAATCATATTGATAAGGACGACCCCAAAGCGAGAACGATATACTTTAATTTCACGATTGACGATAACCCAACGCTATCAGCTGATTATGTCGAATCTTTGAAGGCGTCTAAACCGAGCGGGGTTTTTTACGATCGTGATATTTTAGGCTTATGGGTCAGCGGTGATGGCGTTGTTTATCGTGATTTTAACAAGCGAACCATGATGATAGACAAGCAAGACTTGCCAGACGATTTAAGCTATTATTGCGGGGTTGACTGGGGGTTTGAACACGCCGGTGTTATCACGGTCTTTGGTGATGATAGGCAAGGCAACGTCTATCTGATTGAAGAACACACGAAACAGTTCAAGTTCATCGAGTATTGGAAAAACATTGCGAAGGATATTCAAGCCAAGTATGGCCGGAATATCCTTTTTTGGTGCGATTCTGCACGGCCAGACAACGTGAGCGAGTTTCAACAAGCTGGCATTCAAGCCCGTAACGCCAACAAAGCGAAAATGGCAGGTATTGAGAAGGTTAGCGAGTATATGAAACAAGGCAAGTTCTTTGTTGTCAAAGAAGGCGTTAACCAATTCCTGGACGAAATCTATCAGTACGTCTGGGACGACAAGACCGGCGAGCCTATCAAAGAGAACGACCACGTGATGGATTCAATGCGGTATGCGGTATTTAACCAACATCGCGACAACCAAGCACGAACGATTAGGTCAAGATATTTCTAGTATTAAACGCGTATCGTACGCGTTTAATCGATAGCAAAAAAGAGGTGAGAGAATGGCAATTCAGCGAACGATTAGTGAAAACTGCTACGTTACGAAAGAAGGCGTATATCTGTACGCTGGTGAAGAGCTGGACACAAACAGCTTAATGCAGTTCATCAACGAAAACCGCCAACGGTCTGCGAAGTATAACCACTATTATGATCTGTATAGCGGTAACCATGATATTCTGCGTAAGCCACGTTATCGATCTTTTAGACCTGACAACCGTATCATTAGCAACTGGGCTAACTATGTTGTTGATACGTATGTCGGCTATTTTATTGGCAAACCACCTAAGATTGCGTTAGATGACGATAGCACTAACGAGCGACTGCAAGACTGGCTGAACGTCAACTCGTTTCAAGACAAGCTGAGCGAAGTTGCCAAGCAAGTTGCTATCTATGGCCGATCATACATGATGGCTTATCAAAATGAGAATAGCGAAACTGAAATTGCGGTTGCTGCGCCCGATAGTAGCTTTATGATCTACGACACCACGATTAAGCGGAATCCCGTTGCATTCGTGCGCTATTCTAGCTACAACAACCAGTTAAGCGGTGAAGTTTATACCAAGAAGAAAATCATGTATTTTGGCAACGACGGCAAAATGACAGAACAGGCTAACCACTTGTTCAGATATGTTCCTGCTGCTGAATTCTATGCTAACGATGAGCGGTTATCTTTGATTGGCAAGATTGATACGTTGGTTGAAGAGTACGACCGTGCTATCAGCCAGAAAGCCAACCAGGTTGCTTATTTCGATAACGCTTATCTTAAAATTCTGGGTATTCCGTTGCCAACAGATGATGATGGCAATACGGTTCTCAACCTTGAACAAGACCACGTGCTTTACTCACCGAGTGCAGATGCTGCGCAAGGCGAAGTTGATTTCATCACCAAACCAGACGGCGACAACATGCAAGAGAACATGCTTAGTCGCTTGAAAGATGATATTTTCCAAACGGCAATGGTTGCTAACCTTAACGATGAAGCATTTAGCGGTAACGCAAGCGGGGTTGCAATTCGCTACAAGCTGTTAAGCATGCAGAATCAAGCAGCGTTTGAAGATCGCAAGTTCGCTATCAGTCTGCGTCAACTGCTGGGCACTGCGTTAGGCGTGGGCAAAGCAATCGGCACGATTAACCGTGTTGATGTTATGAAGAACTTGCAAATCGTTCCGGCACGAAACATTCCGCTTGATATTGAAAACGAAGCACAAACTGCGTCTACGTTGTCGGGTATCGTGTCGAAGGAAACCCAGTTAAGCACGTTGTCAATCGTTGATGACCCGAAGAAGGAAATTGATCGTATGCGAGAAGAGCAAGCCGAAGACGTTCGCAACAACCTTCAAGCTATGCCTTCCATGACTGATCAGCAAAAGCAAGACACCGAAAGTGATGATGTAAATGCCGAGTAGCTATTGGGAAGAGCGAGCCAAGCAAGAGAAAGCCTGGCAACTCAAACAGCTTGAAAATGACGCCGAATTTGGCAAGTTGCTTGAAACCTACTACAACCAAGCAATCGATGATATTAGCGATAGTATCGAGAAAGAGCTTAACAGAGTAGGTAAAGACCAAGTAACGCAAATGGACGTTAAAGCGTATGAAACCAAAGCTAAATCAATCGTGGCTGAGGCCGAGAAAATGCGGGCCAACGGTCAAAAGGTAACGTATGCTGATTTCAGCGACCAAGTGAACCAACGTTTGAAGGTCTACAACGCTACAATGCGAATCAACCGTCTTGAACATTTGAAGTCCGAAGTTGGTCTTGATATGCTGCGAGCTGGTATCAAAGTTGATTCCAGTCTGCGAGATAAGTTAAGCGGTGATTACCAAAAGGAAGTCATTAGGCAAGCCAGTATCATGATGGATAGCGCGCAACGTTCGCCTTGGACTGGCAAAGATGCTGCTAAAATCCTAATGGCACAAACCAACGGAGCAACGTTCAGTCAGCGATTGTGGGCTGATCAAGACGCCCTTAAAGCTAAGTTAGACCAAGTTTTAAGCGTCGGCATGATACAGGGCCAAAATCCACGTAAGATGGCTGTACGGCTACGAGAACAGGTCAAAACAGCGGTTGGCAATCAAAGATATGTAACCGAGCGATTAGCACGGACTGAGAGTGCAAGGATTCAAAATAGCGTGCAACTGGAATCAATTAAAAAGCACGGTTACAACTATGTTCAATGGATTGCTGAGCCGAAAGCATGCCCTGCTTGTCGAGCAATCGCAAGTCGTGATAGTGGATTCGGCGAAGGTGTCTACAAGGTTGCTAAAGTGCCAAAGATTCCAGAACACCCCAACTGCCGTTGCAGCATATCCGAAACGTGGGTTGAAGGCAAAGATGATAACCTTGTCGGTGGTAAGCAATCTACTAGATTAAAAATGATGCGTAGAAGTACCCATCAACTTAAGGGAAATGACCACGTGCCAACTGATTTAATGAACCAGATACTTGGTTCGTTTATTCGGCGCGGTGGGTCCGTTCAAATGGGCAAAGAAACAGATGAGTGGCTGCGTTCTCAAGGGGCTTCAGCTTCAATTCTTGATAGTTCTACAATTTTAATTGGAACATTTGCTACTGAAATGGCAGTACGGGAAGAAGCATTTCATGCTAATCAACTAAAGCGATATGATGGTGCCCCGTCAGATGAAGAACTTATAAACATGGAAATTGAAGCGCAAATCTATTTGTTAAAGTATGCAAAAGAACACAACATGTCCTATAATGAAATTAAAGAATTAAAACGAAATCTGAGATATTGGAAACGTAAATTAGCTGATTATAAGGGAAGGTGATTGCAATGCTGAAAGTTATAGATCAATTTAAAGTGGCAGGTAAATATGCAATTATCGTCCAAGGGGCTAGATTTATTAAATGGGGTTCGTATTTAGTTGACAAAGATAATCATAAAGTCAAAGTTCTAAGTAGTAATTTCCCGTCGGTTGAAGCAGATAAGAAAAAGATCTTAATGCTTCAAGTTGATGGTGTAGTATCTGGTGATGAATTAAAAATCGAATCGGAATAATAGTTATGAGAACGCGTTAAAAAGCTTAGCTGTTTGCTAGGCTTTTTTTATTAATGAATGGAGTGCCTAGCATGAGCAACAATGATTTCTTTACGGTAGCTTACAAGATTTTGAGTTATCTAAAATTCTGTTATGAGAATGGGCAAACGCCAGACCCTAATGTATTAAACGCTGATACATTCAACGTTAGTAAAGTACAGTTTGGCAACACTCTTGAAATGCTTGCTGATCATGGATACATTAGCGGTATCCAATTTCATAGCACTAAGATGGGTAAAACATATTCGTCATTGTTGGATTTAAAAATCACCATCGAAGGGCTTCAATATTTAGCTGAAAATTCAATGATGAAAAATGCTTATCGAATCTTCAAAGAAGTTAAAGATTGGTTGCCATTACTATAAAGGTTTAGCTGCGGCTAGGCCTTTTTTATTTTCTAAATTAAATTTTGGCCTTTTTGACTTACTTGCAGGCCTAAAAGAACAAGTTCGGAGTATATAGCCGACCGGGCTTAAAACGAGGTGTATCTATGTACAAAAAGTTAGTACAAAGCGGGCTTGTTAAAACTCATAGCTTGCCAATGATGTTGCAATTCTTTGCTGAACAAGGCAACGAAGGTTCGGACGGTGCACCAAATACCGAATCAGAACAGCCTAACGATAGCGGAGAAAAGCAGAGCGAGCAACAAGCCAAGACTTTTACGCAAGACGAAGTAAACAAGATTGTTAGTCAGCGTTTAGAGCGTCAAAAGGAACAGCTTAAGGCCAAGGAAGACGAGGCCAAGAAATTGTCCCGTATGAACGCCGAACAAAAGGCTAACTACGAACTGGAAAAAGCAAACAAGCGAGCAGAAGAAGCCGCTGCTAAACTGGCACGTTATGAGATGCGCGATAGTGCCAAGCAAATGTTGGCAGATGGTGGTTTTAGCAACGCTGATAACAGTCTGCTTGACTTGGTTGTAACCGACACCGCCGAAAGCACTCAAGCAAACGTGAACGTGCTGCTGACTGCGATTGAGGCGATTCGAGAAGACGAACGAAACAAGCTATTAGCGGGGAAAACGCCACGAGTTAGCGGGAAGAAGGTTAAGCCGTTGACGCCTAACGATCTTATCAAACTGAAACCCGCCGACCGAATTAAATTTCAGCGTGAGAACCCAGACGAATATGTGAAGATTCTAGGAGGTAAATAACTATGGCAGATAACATGACGATGATTGCGGACCTGGTAAATCCTGAGGTCAACGCGCCAATTGTTCAATACACGATGCAACACGCAATGCGGTTCACACCACTTGCACAAGTTGATAACACGCTTGTTGGCAACGCTGGTGATACTCTGCAATTCCCTAAATTCACCTACATTGGTGATGCAAAAAATATTGCCGAAGGCCAAGCAATCCCGTTCGACAAATTAGGCACTAAGATGACCAAGGTTAAGGTTCAAAAAGCAGCCAAGGGTACGATGATTACTGATGAAGCTGTGCTGTCTGGTTACGGTGATGCAATTGGTGAAAGCACTCGGCAACTGGGACTGAGCATTGCTGATTTTGTTGATACGGCCGTACTGACTGCTGCGAAGGGTGGCAGTCAAAAGGCAACGATCACGCCAACGGTTGAAGGCCTGCAAACGGCACTTGATGTTTTTAATGATGAAGATGATTCCACTGTCGTTGCTATCATGAGCCCTAAGACGGCATCTAAACTACGTATGGACGCAATTAACAAGAAGCTAGGTAGTGAAGCCGGAGCTAACCAAGTTATCAACGGCACGTACTACGATGTTTTGGGTGCTCAAATCGTACGAAGTAAGAAGCTGACTGATACCGAGATGATTTTGATCAAGGCTAACCAAAGCTCACCAGCACTGAAACTGGTCATGAAGCGTAACGTACTACTTAAGACACAACAAGATATTGATCATGATGCTACTAAGATGACGGCAACTGAACACTTTGCAGCGTTCCTATATGACGATACGAAGGTGGTTGTCGCAACGGTTCAAGCAGCGGCTGAAGCTAGCGGTACGGGACACTAGTAGATAAGGTGATTTATTATGGCAAGTCTTGACGATCTGAAAACAATGCTAGGGCTTGCGACTGATGATACAAGCCAAGATTCTGTTTTAGCACTGATTCTTAAAAACACTGACTTACAACTGCGATTTAAATTGGCTTTAGGCGTTGGCGAGCAAGTGCCTAATGAGTTAGCTTATATCCCGATTGAAGTTGCTGTACGGCGCTATAATCGCTTAAAAAATGAGGGTATGACGTCATACACTCAAGAAGGCGAAAGTATCACGTTTAACAGCAACGATTTTGACGATTTTCAAGCTGATATTGACGACTGGCGCAAGCGTCATAGCCAAGATGTTTTAATCACGGTTGACCCGTTCTATCGAAAGCGGGGCGATTAAATGCGTTTCGACCACGTTATCAAGTTCTTTGATAAGTCGGAACGGCACTACGACCCCAAAACACACGGCTATGTAGGCGGAGAAAAGCTGGTTTCAGCCTTGCATGGCAATGTAACTGATGTCGGCACGGTTAAGTCGGTGCAATTGTTCGGCGACTATAAACAGAACAGTCTAGTGATACGGCTTTATGCTGTACCGCCTAAGTGGTCCTATTTGACCATTGATGATGGAAAGCAGAAGTATGTATTGCAGACAATGCGCAAACCGTTAAAACTGTTCACGTTGATTGTGGGTGAAAGTAATGGCTAAGATAACGTTTCAACTTAAAGGCGCTAGGGAGCTACAACGAGCAATCGCCAAGCGACCTATGATGATGGCGACACAAACGAAAACGATTGTTGCCAAACATGGTGCGCTGCTTGAGAAGAAAACGGCACAGAATATGGATGCTACTTACTTGTCAAAAGAACAAGGCGGGCATTCAATCGGCACTACTAGGCGTTCGTTATCTACAACGTTCTCTAACGCTGGTATGACAGTAGCCGTTGCGCCAGACACTGAGTATTTTCCATATCTGGAATTTGGTACTCGGTTCATGTCGGCGCGGCCTACGCTTAAGCCGGCATTTGCATATCAAAGTATTCAGTTTGTTAACGATCTTAAAAAGATGATGAAGTAAGAAAGGAGCAACGGTCATGATACCTGAACAGGAACTATTCGATACGGTATTTGCCAAAGCGCAAGAGCTAGGCTATACCGTGTATGATCATTTGCCGTTAGAGAGCGAGAATGCGCCGTACCCGTTCGTTAACGTTGGTGATGTAAATTCCACCATTAATCCGTATAAGGACGCCTACGGGGCTAGAATCGATATCACGCTTAACGTGTGGGACACCGGAGAAAATCGCTACAACGTGGCAAAAATGATGAACGCCTTGTCTGCTATCGGACAGGGCGTTTTACTTTCCGAAAATTTCCGGTTCGTTGGTAGGCCGTCGCTTAACAGCAATCAAATAATCACTGATACGAGCGTACCCGATACCGTATTAATGCACGGCATTGTGTCGCTTGTGTTCGAATTGGGTTAGGAGTGAGAGAATGGCAAATGATGCTAATTTAGAAAAAATTCAGGGTGTTAACGTCGTTGTCTATGCCCGCAAATTGGCGGAGGCTGCTAAAGTAGCCGGTCAGCTTATCCCGTATCAAACGAGTTTGAGCATTGACCCACAACGCGACTCTGATAAAAAGAAAACTAAGTCTGGGACGGTAACTACCACGTCGAGCTTGGAAACTGATTTCAAGTTTGAATTTGTAAATAACTGGTCCAAGATTGCCGACCAGCTGCTTGATTCTATTTTCGATAACGAAGAAATGGAATTCTGGGCGGTTAATCGGCAACGTAAAAATTCTGAAGGGCAATATTATGCTTTGTATTTGCGCGGTAAGGTAACCGAAGACAGCAACGACAACGATCCGGACGATGTTTCAAGCCGTGAAACGACTATCACGGTTGATTATGGCCCAGTTCGTGGTTGGGTAACGCTGAGCGAAGAGCAAGAAGCCGAATTGGCTTACATTTTCCGTGGTATTGGCGCAATCGAAGGTTCACCAAAGAACGATGGTACGGACGGCGCCGGTAAGGCTTGGAACAAAGAAACTGACGCTGGGCAAGGCGTTGGTAACGACTAGGAGGACTTTTAATGCAAATTAAAGTTAACGGTAAGGACGTCAACCTTAACTTCGGCGTTCGGTTCATTCGTGAGCTTGACCAAAAGGCCGGTTTAACGCTGACTGTACAAGGCATTAAGCAGAATTTCGGCATGGCGCTAACTAAGGTCATTCCTGCACTGCAAAGCTATGATGTCGCTGTTCTGGCTGAATTGCTTTATTGTGCTGCGTGGGACAACCAAAAGCGCCCGTCTTTGAGTGATATTGATGCTTTCCTTGATGATACAAGTACCGACATTGACAAGCTGTTTGATGATGTTCAACACGAGCTTAAGTCAAGCAATGCTGCGCGTACTGCGACAAAAAATCTGAAAGCCTAGATAGTCAAGAGAACGACCAGACCAGCGAAGAAACATATCGCATGATTCTGGTCAACTGCCTGGCATATCTAGGCTTTAACGATGTAGAACAGGCAGAGCGTATCACTTTAGCTGAATATCAACTAAGGCTTGAAGCATACGAACTGCGAGCGATTCGCAAGCGTGAGGACCAGGCATATCAAGCGTGGTATAACTACGCTGTTCAAGCAACCACTGGTGGCAAAAATCCAAAGTGGAAGTATGCGTCTGTTCAGAAGTTTCTTAAAGATGTCGGCATTACCAAGTCATTATCGGCGATTAACGCCCAATATGGACGTTCTAACGAAAATGATAAGGAAAATACCACGAAACTGTTTCAAAAGCGCTATAAGGAATTTAGAGAGCTTAAAAAGCGCGGGCTGATTGACATGCAAGCATGGAAAGGTGGCGGTTAGAATGGCACAAGAAATGAGTATCGAGGCGATTCTTTCCGCCGTCGATCAAAATTTCACCAAAACGATGGAAGCGGCTGTTGATAGCCTTAGCAAGGTTGTTAGTCAAAGCAACCAAACGTCAAGTGCTACAACATCGGCAACCAGTTCTGTTAAAAATCTGGCAACGTCTTTAGGGCTTGTTGCGGTTGCAGGCAAAGCATTTAGCGTTGTTAAAGATTCAATTGGCGGAGCTATTGATCGTTTCGATACGCTTAACAAATATCCAGTCGTCATGGACGCTTTGGGGTATTCAGCACGAGATGTTGCAAGGTCTAGTAAGTTAATGCAAAAAGGCATTGATGGATTGCCAACGTCATTGCAAGACATCACTTCCGTTGCACAACAGTTAGCACCATTGACTGGCAGCGCAACAAAGGCTAGTAAGTCAGCGTTAGCCCTTAACAACGCCTTTCTGGCAAGTGGGGCAAGCGTTGCTGATACTAGCCGGGGTCTGCAACAGTACACGCAAATGTTGTCAACCGGTAAAGTCGATATGATGAGTTACCGGACTTTGATGGAAACTATGCCTATTGCCCTGCGTAAAGTTGCAAATGCGTTTGGTTTCACTGGCAAATCTGCTGAACAGGACCTTTTTAACGCGTTGCAAAGCGGGAAAATTTCGGTTGACCAGCTGAACGATAAATTTATCGAACTTAACAAGGGCCAAAACGGTTTTGCACAACTTGCGAAGAAAAACAGTGCCGGGATTGCAACCAGTTTTGCAAACTTGAAAGCTAGTGTCGTAAAGAACCTTGGAAACATGCTAACGGCCATTAACAATGGTTTTAGCAAAGCCGGTTTCGGTTCTATTGCGCAAGTGCTTGACAACATGAAAGTTGGTATTAACGGAGCTTTTACCGCTATAACACCAATAGTTACTCAAGCCACAACTGGCATTCTAAACACGTTAAAAGTCTTGTTTGATTTTGTCAGTGCAAACAGAAATTGGCTTGCACCTTTGGTTGTCGGCATTGGTAGTGGGCTGTTAGGTTTTAAAGCATTAACAAGTGCTATCAACGGAGCAAAAACCGCTTGGCTAGTCGCTAAAGACGCTTTCGCTGTTGGCAAAATTTTAACGTCAATGGCAACTGGTTCAAAAGCTGCGGGTTCTGCATTAACTTTCATGGCTGATCAAAGCAAGGTAGCTGCGGGAGCACAAAAGGCATTAAACGTGATAGCTGCGGCTAATCCTTATGTTTTGATTGCTGCGGCTATTATTGCCGTTGGTGCTGCGCTTGCGTGGTGGTTTACGCAAACCGAAAGTGGTAAAAAAGCTTGGAAATCGTTTTGTGATACGGCAGTAAATGCCTGGAACAGTTTTTACCCACTAATCAAACCGGCAATTGATGTTATCGTCGGTGCTTGGAACAACTTTGTACAGGCGGTTCAAATCGCTTGGCAAGCAATGCAACCAGCGTTTGAAAGCATTAAACAAGCGTTTCTGAACTTAATGCAAGCCCTGCAACCTTTAATGCCGGTGATTCAACAAATCGCAAGCATTATCGGTGCGGTGCTTGTTGGTGCAATCATTGCGGTTGTTTATGCCGTTGCTGTTTTAGCTGCGGGGCTTAGCACGATCATTACTGGTTTAATGCCGTTGATTCAAGCGGCTATCGGTATTATCCAAGCTGCATTATCAGCAATCATGTATCTAATCGGCGCAATTGTATCTGGTTTCGCCGGTTCGCTTTCCGGCTTGATTCAAATTGCCCAGTCAATCTGGGACGGCGTTGTTGCGGTGTTCCAAGGCGGTTGGCAAGTGCTTAAAGGTGTGTTCGATGTCTTTATGGGCATTATCACCGGTAACTGGACGCAAGCATGGAATGGTATCAAAGCAATATTCAGCGGTATCTGGACTGCACTTTCTGGAGTGGCGCAAGCCGGTTGGGGAGTGCTTAAGGGTATCTTTAGCGCCGGTGTTGGCTTTATCAAAGGCGTTATGCATTTCAGTCTTAGTGCCGAAGGTGAAGCAATCATGAACAGTCTGCTTGGCGGGCTTAAACGTGCTTGGGAAAGCGTCAAGTCGTTTGTCAGTGGCATTGGCAAGTGGATTAAAGCACACAAAGGTCCTATCAGTGTTGACCGGCGTCTGCTGATTCCTGCCGGGCATGCAATCATGAACGGTCTGGGCAACGGGTTAGTTGATGGCTTTAGCGATGTTCAGAAGTCTGTTTTGGCAATGAATAAGCAAATCTCCGACGCAATGCAACCTGATGTTTCTGGTTTCGCTAACCGCTTGAACGGCATGGCGAGCGATGTACAATCACGATTCGCCGGTTCGTTGACCATGCAAGACAGCACTTTGCAAATGCAAAACAACGCTTTACTGCGACAAATTGCAGGCAAAGATACAACGATGATCCTTGATTCGGGCGTGCTTGTTGGTGCAACGGCTGGCAGTTATGATCAACGTTTAGGACAGCGAACGGCATTAAAGGATAGGTGGAGTTAATGGAGTATATATTCAGAGATTTACCGCCAACCGAAGTTGACGTTGACACGTTGCCGAACGTTGAAGGCTTTGCTTTCGCTGATTTTGACAGCATTAAATCCGGTTGGTGGTTGACCGAACGGACGGCACCAACACCGGAAGAGCAAGAAATCACTGAAAGTGTGCCATATCGTCAAGGCAGTTACGATTTCTCGATGATTGATAACGAACGGTTTTTCAACAATCGAGAAATCACCTACAAGCTGTTATATGTTGGCGAAGAGTATCACAACCGCAAAGGCTTTGAACAAGAGCTGAAACGGCAACTAATGCCCCACAACTGGGGCAAGTTGGTTGATACTCACGAACCGGTTTACTACTGGTGGGCCAAGTGCAAGAGCGTTGAAGTTGACGATAGCAGCGACGATGAGACGCTTGAAGCGTCAATCGTGTTTACTGCATATCCTTATGCCTACACGAACCACAACGAAGGCGCCGACTACTGGGACGATGTTTTCTTCCCGCACTGGATATGGCAACAAGTCAAGTTCAGCGTTAACGGCAGTCAGGACGTTAATGTTAAAAACATTGGTTCACGGCCGGTCTTGTCGTCTTTTGTGGTAACTGGCAACGTCAAGGCAAAAGGCAGTTTCGGCGAAGTGTCGCTCAACGATGGCAACTACAAGCAAACGCAAGTAGTGCTTGATATTGGCGATAACAAGATTAACTTGTCTGGGAATGGAACGATTGAGTTTGTTTTTAAACGTGAGGAGATGGTTTAATGTATCGAATCATTGGATATAACGAACCTACCGACAAAAACGGCTTTATCGTGCTTGACCAACGCGTTAATCGTACGGTCAGCGAAGGCAAGTTGACGATCAAAGAAACCGATATTGATGATCTGGAGTTAACGGTCAACCGCGATAGCTTGCTGTTTGATAACGTTCGACCGATGCACACTCATGTTGAAGTCTACGATGACGATAAACTGCTGTTTCGTGGCCGAGCGATTAAGCCTAAGAAGGAAATGCAATCAAGTGGGCGCTTTGTCAGAACATACACGTTCGAAGATATTGAAGCATACTTGCTAGATAGTGTTCAGCGGTTCTATGAAGCGGTTGGACTAACCCCAAAAGAGTTTCTGCAATCATTAATTGACGTGCATAACAGCCAAGTGCCACAGTACAAACAGTTCAAATTGCGTAACTGCAACGTTACTAACAACAAAGACGATGCTTATCGGCAAATCGACTACCCGAAAACACGGGACGCAATCAAAGACAAACTGATTAACGAGCTGGGCGGGTACTTGGTAACTGAGTACAAGCAGGACGGCCCGAACATGCTTGACTATGTAACTGATATTGGCAATGATCATAAGAACGATACGCCAATTCAGTTAGCAGTCAACATGAAATCGGCTAGCCTTACGATTGACCCTACAAAGGTCATTACCCGTGTAATTCCACTTGGCAAACAGTTAGAACCCCAAAAAGTCGAGGTTGACGGCGAAAACTCAACAATAACGACTGGTGGTGGGGCTACAACTGCCATTAACGGCGATTGGACGGAAGCCATTAAGCACGCTGCTAAGATGATGAACGTTAACCTTGATCAGAACGGCTTGAACGCTGTCTTAAGGCGTATCAACCAGGAATCCGGTGGTAGCGAAACGGTAACGAACAACTGGGACAGCAACGCACGAGCGGGCCACCCGTCAACGGGGCTGTTACAGTATATTCAACCGACTTTCGACACCTGGAAGGTGCAAGGCTACGAAGATATTCATAAGGGCTTTCACCAACTATTGGCGTTGTTCAACGATTCTAACTGGTTGGCTGATATTTCAGTTGCAGGCGGTTGGGGTCCAACTGGTACACGGCGGGTTAATGGTCCAGTTACTGATACCGCGACCGAAACGCTCACAAACGGTTGGGGCTGGCCGTTCCCTAGTGTCGGCGAAGGTAGTTTTAGTCAAGCACAACGATTCGGCTATGACGGCGGTTATCGAATAAATTCATTTCATGATGGTTTGGATTTCGGTTCGGTTGACCACCCAGGCAGTGAAGTTCACGCAATCCATGGTGGCACGGTTGTTTTCAAAGGCTACATGGGTGGGCTAGGTAACTATGTTGTAACGCACAGTACGGACGGTTTTAACATTGTCTATCAAGAGGCGTTCAGCAGTGCGGGCCAAATTAGAGTGAACATTGGCGACAAGGTCAAAACTGGTGATGTTATCGGTTGGCGAAACACCGACCATTTGCACGTTGGGGTTACCAAAGCCGATTTCTATGATGCGGTCAAGAAGTCGTTTACCAATGACGGCACGTGGCTAGACCCACAGGCACTGATCAAAAACGGCGGTGATGGTTCACAGTCAGAAGACGAAAGTAAGAAAGAAGAAGTCAGCAACTCAAATGCTGCTAGGCCAAAGCTAACGATTACTAGCGTCAACGAAGGGCGAGATTATATCGATATACCAGAGCTACAAAAAGAGTTCGGTATTATCAACGGTACGATTGAGTTTAACGAAATAACCGACGCTAACGACCTGATGAACCAAGCGAAAGCATGGATTGACGCACAGCGAGTGCCCGAAAGCTGGGAAGTCAGCGCGGTTGAGTTGAACTTGCCTAACTTTGATCATTTCAAAGTTGCTGACCGGTATATGTTCATCAATCCTTATGTAGCGCAATCGCAACTGCTGCGAGTGGTGCAAAAAGAAGTTGATCTATTGCAACCGCACAAGTCAACACTGACTATCGGCGATAAATCGTTAGGGCTGACCGATTATCAGCTAGAAACAAGCCGTCAAGCGCAAGACTTGGAACGGGTTAAAGTTATCGTTAGCCGCGTTGCTGAGATTCAAGCGAGCGGTCAGGCGGACACGTCAAGCTCAACTACGATTATCCAAAACGTAACAAGTAGCCAGGACGTAACGCAACTTAAATTTGATATGCAGCAATTGCAATCAATCATTAACGATAAGATACCGGCGGGCTATGTATCGCAAGCTGATTTTGATAAGTTAAAAGCCGAAGTTGATAAGCTGAAAGGGGCAAGCTAATGGCAACCACTGATGACATGAAAAGTATTGCTGAAACGATTCGCAAGGCTCAGTATGGCAAAGATGTTCGGGAAGCTATCGCAAAAGGCTTTGAGCTGTTAGCTACAAAGCAAGACAAAGTCGACGGCTTTCTGGATTCATATGGCCTTGATGAAGACACTTTGAATGAACGATGAAAGAAGGTGAATGAATGGCATTACGAGAGAAAGCACGGCTAACGCTTGATTTAACCCGTTATCAAGACCAAATCTTGGATATTAGCGGTTATTTCAAAGGCCGTGTAGGCGACACAGACGACTATTTGCCAGTCTATATCACTAGCAATAGTCTGCCCGTTGATATGCGGGGTTGGCAGTACGAATACGGCGGTGTTGATAATCAAGGACACGTGCATAAGCATATCTACCCAGTAGAAGCTAATGATCGCAATGATCAAATTGCACTTGGACGGGTAACGCTGCACTTTGATGAGCGCACTTTCAACGTACCTGGACACTGGCAACAATTCTTTGTTCGATTTATCGGCCGAGATGGTCAGACGGTATCAACTGTTGACATGGACTTTGATGTTATCGACGACCAGTTTTTCGCACACGTTGGGAATGCTGGCCGTGATTATATCGAAGAGTTCGAGCAAATTCTTAAGCAAGTAACTGATGAAGGTAACACGATTAAGGGCAAGCTTGATCAGGCCGGCGAAACGTACAGTCAGGAATTTAACGATTGGCTGACCAAGTACAAGCAGTCATTAAGCGACGCAATGGCAGCAGTGAACGATCCTAAGGACGGTTTGTTCGCACGGTATAACTCACTGCTGCTCATGACGCAACAAATCCAGGAAACGCTGAAACAAGCCCAGTTCCACGACCGAGCATGGCAATTCAGCGATGTTCCGACCATGCAAAGTTATGCTGCGTTAGCTGCGAACGACCTTGCAATAACAAAAGGTTGGGACAACTACGATGACGGGCATGGCGCTGTTTGGCAAATCCGCGTTAAGCACAAGGACGAAACCCCAGACGGTACTAACGTCATTGAGTTAGCTAACGGCATGGTTGCTGAGCGTAACGCAAGCATGGTTACGGCTGATAGTCTGGAAGACTTGCTGTACGGTTACGAAATTACAATCGTACACAATCAAGCTGATTATCCAGAACCAAAAGTCATGTATTACGAATATGCGATCGGCACTGAACCTAACGGGCTAGGGAGTGGTCCAAGTGGGTTTGGTCAAACTAACACAAAGCTAGTCCCTTGCATGGCTACGTATCCAGACGCTAACACGATTAAAGTTCGGTTACCGCGTAATTTCTATTTAGATGATGCGCCAAACTTTGAATCGAGCGCCGGTGCATGGTATGTTCGCGACGGCTACAAGACAATTAAAGTCAGTCTTGGTAACGTTAACGCGCAACTGGCACTGACTGGTGAAGGAAAAGGCAAGAGCGCACTTGCAGGCGGTTCGGGCTATTTCAGCAAACCTACAAGCCCAAGTGATCTGCGAGCTATCTATATTGATGAACACACGCAACGGCTAGAATGGCGCAACTAACTAAGGGGGTATAGTTAAGTTGAAGTATTACATCTATCAAGGTGTAGGCGCTAGTGGGGAACTTACTAAGATTGCGGAAGTTACCGACCAGAAAACCTACACGGTTACGGGTCTACAAGCAAAAACGACCTATCGTTTTGCTGTAAGTAGTTACAACGGACTGCGTGAAAGCACCAAGTCGAACATCGTAACGGTAACTACGAGCGAAATTCCAGTACAATCTATCACGATTGCGATTGATAAAACTGCGCTTGAAGTCGGTGGCACGGCTAAGGTCAGCGTAACGGTAACGCCCGCTAACGAAACGGACGGGAACTACACGCTGACCAGTACCACGCCAACGGTTGCAACGGTTGATCAGTCTGGTAATATCAAGGCGATTGCACCTGGTACGACCACGATTAAGGCAACTATCGGCACTAAGACATCAAACGTGGTAACGATCACGGTCTATGAAGCACTGGTCAACGTATCTAACCTAACGGCAAGCGAAGTAACGACTAACTCTGTCAAGTTGAGTTGGACTTAAGCAGGTGATCTTATGCAGTTTCGGATTGAAGATAGCAGCGCTAAGAACGGCGCTACTACTTTGATTGCAACCACGAGTGCCAATTCGTATACGGTAACTGGCCTTAAACCACGAACCAACTATTGGTTTCATGTATATGCCTGGAACGGCATTCGAGATGGAGTAGGCTCATGGCTTGCCGTCAACACGCGTGGCATTCGTATTCGTGTTCCTACGACTTTAACAGTAGGAACAACCTATACTGTAACCTATCTTGAATATCCATTAGGTAGCGTTCCGATTGGGACTGAGCCTAGCGGTTTTTTCGGTGGTGGGAATCGTCAAACGTTGTCAGTTGAAGTGGTTAGTGTCGCTAACGGCATTAGCACGCTTGAGATTCTTTCATCGTTTGAAAACTTTCCCGACAACCAACTAATGCAAAGATTAGATGACGGTAGCTTTGGCGCATTTGATGGCGTCAAAGCTATTTATTTTAAGAATTAAGAGGTGAAAAAATGGACCTTACTAAGATTTTTAGTGGCATGGATAAAGGGCCTGAAGCTATCCAAGCCAACTTTGAAACGCTCAAAAATACGTTCAAAGCAACATATCTTGATGGTGCTGATATGACTAATGTCAACGGGACGAACCAGAAAGATGTTAACTTTGGTTGGCGTTTAGATTTCGACAAAGTTTCGCTGCTGTTCATCAACTTGTGGATTAACGATTTCACAGGAAATGAAGCGTGGAAATCATACAAGAACGTTGCGATTCCCAAGTCGTTCCTTAACGGTGCTACGAAAATCAAAACTATTCCAGAACAAGAAACTCAAGATAATGGAGCAATCGTTAACTGGACGTTAGATACTAACGGCCAGTTGTCAGTTGCTACACGTGGTACTGCAATCGGCGAGCATGTCGGGATTGGGTTCGTTGGCATGTTTCTGCTGTTTCAATAATTGGAGGTAATTATTAATGTCAAAAAAGATTTATTTTTTCGAGCCAACTAGCAAGAACGCGTTTAGCTACTTTGACATCATTGAAGACGATGCACAAGTTCCTGCAAATGCAACGACTGTCGCACCTTTTGACAGTGAAGGAAAGCCGTTGCTTAACCCAACTTGGAACGGTTCGGCTTGGACCGGTGTAGACGAAGAAACTTGGCGAAAGAGCTTGCCAGAAGTCCCACACGAAGAAACCAAAGAAGAACCAAACTCTGATGATAAAACTATCAGTATGCTTACCGCTCAACTGCTGCAAACGCAAATGACTGTTAAGCAGCAGGGTACGCAAATCGCTAGTCTGACCAGTGCACTACTGGCAAACGCAAAGGCAACTAACTAAAGAGAGGTAAAAACTATGTATTCTATTTTTAAGATGTATTACCCAATGGGCCTGTTCACGGTACAACAATGCAAGGACGCGGTTTTTGTCGGTTGGCTGACCGCCGAACAATTTAAGGAAATCACCGGACAAGATTACGTAGCTGCGTAATCTTTTTATTTTGTCGCCTACGAAAGATAACAGTATTGCATAGCAAGGCGGCAGTTAGGAGTTGGGAAATTGGACGTTATTAAGTATCTTGCTGACGGTCCAGGCGTACCATACCATATGCAATACATGGAGCACTTGCATATGTTAGTTGATAACAAAATTGTGTGGCTGTTTGTCTGGATTGTCGTTGCTGACATTATCACGGGCTTTTTGAAGTCTTTGGTTACCAAGAAAACAAGCAGTCGCAAAGGCACTGATGGCTTGATTCGGCACGGAGTATTGTTGCTGATTATTATTACGCTTTACCCTATGCTTGACATCAACGGCTTTCGGAGTGCTGGCGACACGCTGATTATCTTTTATGTACTTTTCTATGCTGTTTCAATCATTGAAAATCTGGGGCAAATGGGCGTACCCGTTCCCGATTTCGTCAAGCAGTATATCTACAAACTAAGTGATGAGTATGTTCACGAAGACAATAACAAGGAGGTCAAAAATGGCACGCGAAATCATGATTGATCTGGCTAGTTATCAAGCTAACCTGACCGCTAACGATTACCGCGCAATTGGCGCTACTAAGGCAATCGTTAAGGTTACGGAAAGCACTAACTACGTCAACCCTTATATTCAAAGCGAAGTAAATAATGCTGCTGCGGGTGGTGTTAACGGCTTTGCTTTCTACCATTTCGGACGGTTCACGAATGACGCCGGAGCAAAGGCGGAAGCTGAGTTTTTCATTGCCAACGCTAAGGCAAAGGCAAACGTCAAGCCTGGCACGCTGTTAGTCATTGATGCTGAAATCAACAACATGCCAACGTCAAGCGTTATCGTGTTCTTGGACACGTTGCGCAACGCTGGTTATCACACCGGATTTTATACCTACAAGTATCTGCTGCCTAAGTTTGATCTGGAAGCAATCCACCCACACTGCGATTTCTTTTGGCTTGCTGCATACGTACTGGCAAACGGTAAAGCAGACGGTAAAGAGCCTAACTTTAACTACTTCCCAAGTGCCAACTATGTTGACGCATGGCAGTACACTGATAACCTGTTAGGCTACAAGGTTGACGGGTCTATCACGCTGACTGACAACGCTTTGGCACTGTTTAACCCAACCGAAGTTAAGCAACCGGAACAGCCTGCACAACCGGCTAACAAGCCCGCTGAAACGGTCTGGAAGGACGCACTGGGCGATGAGTGGCACGCTGAAAGTGGTACGTTCACGAGTACAACGGCACTTCATCTACGGTGGGGTGCTAAAGTAACCGCAACGTCAATCGCTGTATTGCCTTCTGGTAGCGTGATTAAGTATGACGCATGGAGCCGTCATAACGGGTTCGTTTGGCTGCGTCAACCACGTGGCAACGGGCAATATGGCTATCTGGTATGCCGAAACGCTAACACCGGCGAGCCTTACGGCACTTTCAAATAACGATTAGACCTAGCTTAACGGCTAGGTCTTTTTTTAGTACCAAAAGGGAGCATAAATAATGGAACAATTAATTTTTTATCCACGTGTTATTAAAGTCGATGATACAGACCGCACTATTAACGTCATAGCGCTTGTTAACGATGAACGGCTAGAATTTACCGACAACATGACTTACACGCTGAAATTGGGCAATCAGAGCGGTTATATCAAGGATATAGCATTAACAGGACCGTCATTCAGCAGTCAGGAACTTAAGGGATTGCCGTCTGATATGTACACCGCTGAACTCTGGGTTACGAATGGCGATAAAACGCGAATCTATCCTAATAAGGATAAAGGCTATCTAGGTTTGCAAGCCAATATAACGGCGATGGTTGGCGAAGTGCTGCCAACATTAACGGTTAGCGAAATCAAGGCTGAAATCGAATCTAAGCTGAAAAATGCGGGTAGCGGTGGCGCTGCTGAGAAGGGCGAAAAAGGTAACGATGGAAAAAGCGCTTATCAAATTTGGCTTGACGCCGGAAACAAAGGCACTCAACAAGACTTTCTGAACAGCTTGAAAGGTACTCAGGGCGAAAAAGGCGATCCTGGTAGCAACGGGAACGATGGCAATAGCGGAACAGAGCAAGACTTTATCAACAGTCTTAAAGCGCCGAGTGCTGCACCAGTGAAACGTGCTGCTACATCTGTTTTTGTTGATCTGAACGATTTAAAAAACATCGTTGGCCGATTCAACAATGGTTGTTGGGTCGAGATGCGGACGATGGCAAGCTGGGTCCCGTTGTATGCAACCGGTGCAGATGGCTATGGTAGCGTAACTTTACAAGCGTTCGTGCATGATCAGTGTTGGTGCAACGTGCAATCGTTCATCAATGGCTTTCTGAAAGTAAGTGCAATGCAAAAGGCAACACCGGCGCAATTCGAACTCTGGAAGTCCTGCGTGGTGCATGAACCATATGCAGACGTTGATCGGTACGACTGGAGCAAGTGCCGTATCACGTCAACGGGTAGCGATGTCGGCGAAGTTGATTTCGCCAAGATGATGTTTGCTGTGGGCTTGTTTACCGAAAATACAATCTTGTCATTAGGTGCAACAAAAAAATCATAATGTTTAGTCCTAGCTACGGCTAGGGCTTTTTTATTTTAATTTTCTTGTTAATAGGTATTTACAAACAGGATATAAGAGTGTATTATAATACTTGTAAAGAGATATTAACAAAAAGGAGCGAATCAAAATGGAAATCAAGGATACTAAAATTTTTAAGAACTGGCAAAAATACGGGCTGATCAGCCTGGAAGACTTCACCCAAAATTGGAACTGGGTAAACCAAGACCCACTCGATGAAACGGGACACTTAACCCGTTCAATGGGGCTTGAAGTCAGTCCTGATATGGAAACCAAAGCCCTTAACGAAAATAATCCAATGGCTAACTTGCCATACGATGAGAACAACCTGCAAGGCAAGATTGTTCGACTTGAACGCAAATGGGTTCCAGGCCTTGACCGTTATTACTTTTACAAAGACGGCAAGCTCTGGAACGGAGATATTATCTTAAGCAAGCGGGACCATTTGAACTAGGAGGCTGCTAAATGATTATTAACACAGACGAAATTAAGAAGTTGATATGCGATTCGGGCATACCAACAACGCAATTGGAAAAGGGCACGGGCGTTAACCGTGTAACCATTTCTAACTTGCGTTCGGGCCGGTCAGATTGGAGTAAAGTTTGGCTGACCACGCTTGAAAAGTTTCAAACTTTCATCAACGATAACGAGGAGGAAATTAAAATGATGAAGAAAGAACAATTAGAATTGAACGAACTATTAGAACTGCAAGGATTAGCAAAGGAAGGCGTAACTGTTGGCCTTCCGGAAGATATTGTTAGCATTTACAACGATGAAGCGGAAGAAGAAAAGATGACCACCGCTGAATTTGTCGAAAATTTCGTTGATGATCTGAGCGGTATTATTAAGCTGCACGAAGACGGCTCAATTGATATTAAAGGTGAAGGCTTAGTTGTCATTGATAACAGTAATCTAAGTGGCAATGATCTATTAGACTGGTTGGGAAACAATTCCAATTTCAAGGAATTGTTCACCGATTCCGTTAAAGCTAAGGAACTTGTTGAAAATGTTTATGATACGTATTTTGATTAGGAGGTCTTAAAGATGATTTCAATCCGTACTGAAGCCGATAAAGCATACATTAGTAGCCCATTCAATCCAGAGTTTGTAAAGAAAATCCATAGCATTGGCAGTGCCAAGTGGCATGCTGCTACAAAAGAATGGCAAGTGCCTGTTGAAAGTCTAGAAGACGCAAAGCAGGTGCTGCGTGATGTCTATGGTACTGACGGTTCAGAAAATAACGAACCGAAAGTAACCGTTAAGCTTACGATTGATGATGATGTCGATTTAGGCGATATCCAATCAATCGACAACGAGCTGGTAATGACGTTGTTTGGCCGTGAAATCATGTCAGCACGCGGTCGTGATTCCGGCGTAAAAGTTGCCGATGGTGTAACCGTCAAAGGCAAATACAAGTCAGGCGGTTCAATGAAATATCCAACAATCGAGTTTGGCAAAGGAACTGAAATCATTGTATATAACGTCCCGGAAAGCTTGGCAAAGAAAGCCAAGGTGAAACATGCAACTGTTGAAGTTGTCAGTGAACCTAAGATTGATCGCCAAGCGCTACTTGACGAGAAAAAACGCTTGCTGAAACGCATTGCAGAAATTGACAAACTGCTATAAAATAAAAACAGTCGGTAGTGATACCGGCTGTTTCGTGCTTTCAGCACGCGGATTGAAATCTATAATTGAACTAGGCATTAGCTTAGTTAGTACCCGCCCAAAGCGGGTGTGATCCAGATATAGATATTAGAATACCTAGGATCTTATTTTGTTATCCCCACCACAAGTGGGGCTGCGGTCGTCAAATGACGGCCGTTTTTTGTGCAACAAAAAGTGCAATGGTTAGGGAACTTATATATCATTCTAGGTCAGCAAATTGAGCTGATATGCATATTTGTGCATTATAAAAAACTATATAACGCTATGCTGACCTTTATCGACAATGAGGAGTTCCATGAATTAAACGTGGTGTTAAAGCAGCTTGCCGATAAGTATCATGTTTCTAAAAATGCGATCGCGGTTGCTTGGATTCTCAAACATCCCGCAAAAATGCAAGTGCTTTTGGGGACGATGAATCCGCAGCATATTATCGATAGTGCTCAAGGCAGCGAGATAACCTTGACCAACCAGGAATGGTACGATATCTATCTGGCAGCCGGCAACTCACTACCATAAAGGAGAATTGAATTGAGCAAACAGATTACGATTGGCATGATCGCACATGTTGATGCCGGTAAAACAACGCTGTCTGAGGCCCTGCTTTATCAGACGGGAATCATTCGCCGTCTGGGACGTGTTGACAATGGGGATGCTTTCCTGGATTCCGATCAGCTTGAAAAAAAGCGTGGCATTACGATTTTTTCCCACCAGGCCAAGCTTGAGTATGATGACCTGTCCATCACGCTGCTGGATACCCCTGGCCACGTTGACTTTGCCGCTCAGACTGAACAGGCGCTGCGGGTTTTAGACTATGCGGTTTTGGTAATTTCAGCAACCGATGGCGTTAAAGGCTATACCAGAACGCTTTGGCAGCTGCTGACTGAAAACCGCGTTCCGACTTTTATCTTTATCAATAAAATGGATGCTGATACGGCTGATGGTCAGGCTGTCCTTAGTCAGCTGCAGACTGAGTTGGCGCCAGGCTGTTTTGCATTGACGGATTTTAATGGCAATCTTAAACCATTTGATCATGAAGAACTGGCCATGCAAGATGATGATGCACTGTTAGAATACCTGGATCAAGGTCGGCTTTCAGATGAGCGGATTCGGCAGATGATTCAACACCGGCAGCTTTTTCCCTGCTGCTTTGGTTCAGCATTAAAGCTGCAGGGGATCGATGCCTTGCTGGCTTCACTTGCTCAATGGACTCAGCCCCGTGAATTTCCCAGCGAGTTTGCGGCGCGGGTGTTTAAGATCTCACATGATGAACGGGGTGAACGCTTAACCTGGGTGCGGGTGATGGGCGGCAGTCTCAAGGCAAAGACTGCGATTTTACCGGATCAAAAAGCCAATCAGCTGCGGGTATACAATGGCAGTAAGTTTACCATTGTCAATCAGGTTGCATCAGGCGCTACCTGTGCCATTGCCGGACCAACGACAACCTATCCGGGGCAAGGGCTGGGAAAGCTTAAAGACGACACGCAGACGCTTATGCAGCCCGTGTTGAGCTATGCGGTAGACCCGAAAGAAAATGACGTTCACCAATGCTTAAAAGCCATGCAGACGCTGGCTGACGAAGATCCACTGCTGCACGTGGTCTGGAATGAGCAGCTGCAGGAGATTCGCGTTCAGACCATGGGGACCGTACAGCTCGAGATTATGCAGCAGCTGCTTTTAGAACGATTTGATATAGACGTCGACTTCATCAAGGGCGGCATTTTGTATCGCGAGACCATCACCGCGCCAATTGAGGGAGTCGGCCACTTTGAGCCATTGCGGCACTATGCCGAAGCCCATCTCTTGCTGGAACCGGCCAAGCGGGGAGCGGGGATGCGCTATGCCAGCCAATGCAGTATCGACGTGCTGAATAAAAACTGGCAGCATCAGATTATTACCAGTCTGGAGCAGACCAGTCCCAAAGGCGTTTTGATCGGTGCCCCGCTGACTGATGTTAAAGTAACGCTGGTCGGCGGCCGCGCACACGTTAAACATACTGAGGGCGGGGACTTCCGTCAAGCTGCCAGTCGCGCGCTGCGGCAGGGACTGATGACTTTAAAAGCCCGGCAGCAATGTCAGCTTTTAGAGCCGTGGTATCGTTTCCGCCTAATAGTTCCAAGTACTCAGGTTGGTCGCGCGCTTAACGATCTGCAGCGGATGCATGGCGAGGTTGACCCGCTTGGTGACCAGACGACTGACAGCGTTTTGCTGACCGGACTGGCGCCAGTTGCCCAAATGAGCGACTATGCCACGGTGCTGCGCGGCTATACGCATGGCCAGGGACAGTTGGAGTGTCTACCGGCTGGCTATCGACCATGTCATAATGCTGACGAGATCATTCAGCAGGCGGACTATCTACCGACTGCCGATCTGGCTAATACGCCGGATTCGGTTTTCTGCGCGCATGGTGCCGGCTATCCAGTCAAATGGGATCAGGTTCCGCAAACCATGCATTGTGACTACTACTGCGACTTTATGCATGTATGAACGTAATCACACCATTAACTGATCTATTATCTTAAAAAGGCCTCAGCAAACACGTTGGGGCCTTTCTGCTTATTTATGATAATGATACTTTAGTTGGATGATTTGAATAGCCGTCTCAGTTACCGCGTATACCATGCGATGCTCGTCATTAATTTTTTTAGACCAAAAGCCTTGCAGATCATGTTGTAAAGGCTCTGGCTTTCCCAATCCGGAAAAGGGATGCCTAATTGTATCACTGATCAGCTTGTCAATACGTTTAACCATTGATCGGTTGGCCTTTTTCCATTCCAAATATTCTTCCCAAGCATCTGCTGTAAAAACAATATTCAGCTTATTCATGACTGTTTAAGCTCTCAAATTCTTCTGGCGTTAAAAAATGTTCCTGCTTGCCGAGCTGTTCAATCGAATGCTTTAAAGCAGCCCTGTTCGCCTCGCTTTTTAGCAGATAGTTAGTTTCTTGCCAAGAGTTGTACTCTTTTTCAGAAATCATTACAACATTCTTATTTTCTGGTCTTGCAACCAAAACCGTATCACCATATTCAACTATATCATCAGCATACTTCTTGAAATTTTTCCGCAATTCTCGTGTCGTTACAGCTTCAATCACGATCATTCACCACCTTGGTTTGTTGGTTTAATTATAACATTTGTGTACACAAAATAGTACACTTTTAATAATCATCATAGTTTTCAGCGACTACTGCAGCTAAGCTATTAATGCTTTTGCACAGGGTTGTTATGGTGTGCTTACGGATGAATGACAACTACTGATAAATAAAAAGCTCTCTGCCGGGGCTATTTGCCTGAGCAGGGAGCTTTGTCATCTTTGCAATGTACCATCGCGGCAGTCTGACTGCTTGAGCTGGTCTAATCGTGCTGATCCAGCCAATCCTGTAGTACTGCTTGATATTCCAAAGGCTTTTCGACAAACGACATATGCCGCGTGCCGTTAAACAGGTGCCATTGCGAATTGGGCAGGGCGTCGGCCATCGTCTTGGCAATCAGGGGCGTGCAAAGGTCGCTGGTCCCACTGGTGATCAGCGTTGGCACGTATAGACCGCGCAGCTTGGCGGTATAGTCATAGTCCTTGAGATTGCCAGTCGGCGTAAACTCATTGGGTCCCCAGGCCGTTTGATAGGCCAGTTCGCCAACGTTTTTTTCGCGCCACAGATATTCAGGAGCGTTCTCATCAGGTGCTGCCGCCGCGTGCAGTTCCATAAACCGGGCATTGACCCGCTGATAGGCATCACCAGTGAAATCATTGGCTGCTTCAGCTTGAGCAATGACTTCCTGATCTTCCTTGCTCATAAAGTTGATCAGACGGTGCTGTTCTTGACCCCATAATTGGGCATCAGAAAGGGTGCTTGAAAGAATCAGGCTCTTAATTCCAGCCGGCATTTCATCACAAAGATACATGATTGCCAGCATTCCGCCCCAAGACTGGCCCAACAGATGGATCCGATCCAGATGCAGCCGTTCCCGCAGATTCTTTAGTTCCCGCAGCCAGGTCGCAGCCTGATAGACCTGGGGATGATCGGGCATTGAGGAAAGGCCGCAGCCAATCTGGTCGTACATGATCAATTGCCGCTGATCACGCTCCGCCAGCTCATCCAAAGCCTCAAAGTAGTTGTGTGTCGAGCCCGGCCCGCCATGCAGCAGCAGTAAAGGTGCCTTATCGCTGGGCTTGCCAACGATCCGATAATAAGTTCGGTAAGGGCCAAAAGGGATAAAGCCGTCTTTAATCATTAAGATCACTCCTCAAAAACGAATTGACTGCTTTTATTCTAAGATTCATTTTGTCCAGTGACAAGCCACAGTTAAAGATTGAAATAACTGAAATGCTAACCAAGGGAATGTGGTTGGCTGGGCAAAAGCTTGGTCATGTTGTACCAGACTTCGCCGGCATGCGCTGACGCCGCGATGCCTTGATTAACATAGCCGTTTTTCTCATAAAATGGCACGCGATCCAGCAAACAGGTCAGCGCGACGTGATGCCGCTGGTTTTGAATTGACCGTTTTTCTATGGATTGCAGCAGGCTGGAGCCAATCCCTTGACCACGATAATCAGGATCAACGGCAATCGTTTGAATCATCTGGCTGCCGCCAGGTTGAGCGCGATTTTGCACGTTAGCTTCATACATCCAGTCTTCAATATATTTAAAACGCGCATCAACGACTGGACCGACGATAAAGCCAACGAGCTGATCGGCGTCGCGTGCTGCCAGAAACGTATCGGCAAGCTGATTGATCCGTGCCTGATACTGAGCAGCAGTTCCAGCTTCGGCCTCGTTAAAGCCAAGTCGTTCAATACGCAGGATGGCTGGCAGGTCTTGGGGATCAACGGCAGTAATTTTAATCATAGCAAACTCCTTAGTTAGATAGATCATGTTAAATATAGATAAATATAGGCATCCAGAACGGTTTTAAAATATAAACGCATTAAAACTAAAATTTTAATGCTACTTTCGAAAAACAGGGAGAACCTACTACTTTAAAAATGCCCGCCAAGTTTTAAACAGCTTGACGAGCATTTTTTAGCTAATCATCGGTCTCGACACTGATCACCTTTTTGTTGACAGCATTGATTTTAACTTCGGTTTTTTGATGACCGTCAACCACGTCAACTTGCCAGATCGTTTGACCATCATCGGTTTCCAGCGTCCATTCACGGCCTTGACCGGATTTAGCGGCTTTTTCAGCTAATTGATTAGCTTTTTGGCGGCTGATGACCTGATTAAGCTTAATGGCTGTTTCATGATCATCGGCATCAAGCTTTTCGGTTTTGGCAGCTGACAATTTGCCAGTCTGTGCATCGATCTTAGCTGAGTATTCTTTTTGCGAATCAAAGCCGGAAATCTCGTACTGATAACGATTATGGTGCTTTTCCAGACTGATTTCGCTGATCTTGGCCTTGGCATATTTTTGCTTGAATTTAGCCACAGCTTGTTTTTCGTTCAGCTTAATGGTCTGCGCAGCCTAGGCAATTGGCGACGATTTGGTGGTAGCGGCAATTGTACCTCCTGATACCGCGGTCGCCAGCAAAACGGCGGCTGCCAAACGGGTTATCATGCGCGTCATCATTCTTCCTCCTTTGGCTGTTTTAAACTAATTGCTGAAGACAACATCTTTAACTTAATTATACAAAACCGGCGCTGGCTTTTAAATAACCGTGCCTCAGTCATCTGACGGGTTATGGCAGCCATTTTTCGATGATTTCGTCGTTATTGAACTCTTTATTCTGACCATTGAAGACCAGCCAGTCGTTTTTCAGTTTCATGCGCACCAGCTGCCTTAAAATCCGTGTTTCAGAATATGGCAGCGTTTCACGGTTGCTTTCATTGAGCAGACACAGCAGCCGGTCAATTTCAAAAAATATGCGCAGATCCAGCGACTTTTCGCCTTTGTCCAGTTCTGCAAAGTGATCCAGTTCGTGGCGCAGCTTTTCAAACGATGGCTGCTGTGAATCATCGGTACCAAAACAGCGATGCTCATAAAACGCCAGAATCTTTAAGTTCATACGGTTGCGGATTTTTTCCAGGTCAGCTGCCGTCCAGCGCGGATTGTCGATTGCCTCAAATAATGCCTTGCGCCAGGCTGATTCACCATGAAAGGCAATGCGATGCGTGTTGCGGACGATCTGCCAGCTAACCGTAATTGCGACCAGAGCAATCAAAATACTCAAGATCTGCAGTAGAATTCCCATTTTCTTTCAACCCCTTTTAATTTATTATAGCCGGTTATGAAACTAGTGATTCGCTTAAATTAATGCTAGAATTGCCGTGAAGTTTAAGAAAAAGGCGTTGATAGCATGTGCACGGCAATCAGTTTTACAACCAGACAGCAGCATCGTTTTTTAGGCCGCACGATGGATTTTCCGCTTCGTTCCACACCTTGGCAGCAAGGTTATCTGCCAATTGATTATCGTTGGCAGAGCCTGCCTAAATTCAATTCTTTTACTAATGATTATGCTATTTTGGGGGGCATGCGAGAAATCAATGGTCATTATTTAATTGGCGATGGCTTAAATTCAGCGGGGCTTTGGGTAGCCGAGCTTTATTTTCCTGGTCCGCAGCTTTATTATGATCATCCCCAAGCGCATTGTCTAAATCTGTCGCCCCAAGACATGATTGGCTGGCTGCTGGGCATGCACGCGTCAGTTGCTGAAATCGCCGCGGAATTGGACTCAGTTGCGTTAAATGGCGTAATCTGGCATGACCATGACATCGTTCATCCCTTCCACTGGCTCTTAAATGACGATACGGGCACCTATCTGATTGAACCCACCCAATATCATTTGACGCTTCAAGCCTTGCCGTTGGGGGTCTTGACCAATAGTCCCCGCTACGCAAAGCAGCGTCAAAAACTAACCAGTTATCTAGGAATCGATCCAAAGGCCAGTGATGCTGAAGTAATGATGGCGATTCGCAGTTCCAAGGCTCCCCTGCCCTTAAAGAGAACGCCCACTTCGCGTTTTATCAATGCCTCGCTCAATCTTTGGCAGACATCCCCTATTGAGGATCAGAAAGCTATCAAGCAGGGAAACGAGCTTTTAAAACAAGTCGTGCTTGATCAATTGGCAGGTCATGAGGTTTATACTCATTATCTAGAGATGGTAGACGTTCAAACCCAGACCAGTTATTTTTATGATCTGACCGCGCAGCAACGATTGAAACAGCGGCTGCCAGATTTAATGGTGCGTTTTGATCAGCCGTATCTGTTTGAAAGCTAAATCAAAAAAGCGTCTGGCGGGCTGCCAGACGCTTTGGTTTTGATTGAATGTTTTCTTAAATGCTGTACTGCCCCATAATCGCCATTTCATCCAGAACCTCGCCAATCGTGGCCTCATGCAGCTTGGCATATCTGGGTGCTCCCATCAGCCCATCATCCAGATAATAATCAATAATGTTGCGATAGCCTTCCCCTGGCTGGACTAAAGGATTGCGCTCAATCTGAATGCGCGATTCACGGGTCAGTGGCGGATACTGCCCACGATAGTTTTCATCAAAGATTGCCCGATTCAAGTCGTTGATCATCACGTGATAGTTGCAGATCAACCGGTGCTGATTCATTTTAGCCAGGTCCTTTTTATAAACGTGCTTTTCTAAATACTGCAAAGTCTGAGATGCCACTTTTGGGTCCCATTCTCTTACAAAAGACTGGCCTTTGCGTACCTGCTTAATGGCTTTCTTGGTTGCATCGGTATGCTTACACACTTTTTTGAGTTTCTTTTTCGGCAAGACAACGATGATTGATTCTAAAAGCTGCCAATCTGCTCCGGTAAGTGTCACGTAGATCCCTTCTTTACTTAATTTCAATCATAGTCTTATAAAACTTAAAGTATTATAACATGCTCAAAGTCAAATGGGCTTCAAAATAATTTAATCAATCTTTGATTACGGTCATCAATGCTTAGTAAGCCGGCTGGGCACTCCTTATATAAGGGCGCTCTTTTTTTATGACTTAATGAGAACTTCACTATAAGACATGCTGGTGATTTTAGGTGCAAGCTGGTTAAGTCGGGGTGCCGTAAAAGAAGCCAAATCATTTAATTCAGTTTAGTTCTGCCACATGATTTTACATAAGATATAATATCGTCAATAAATTATCGGGATAATAAAGTGCTTGTCGGTATCCGCAGTCTGTTCTAATCAGTTATAATTAAATAAATTAATATTGGGAGGAACCTTATGACCACTGTCTATATTGTTGGCCTGCTATTGATAACCGTTGTGGCGGCCAACATCATTCATCTGCTCTGGCCGGTTTTGCCATTGGCGATTTATCAGATCCTAGCCGGCATCATGCTGAGTATCTTGCCGATTGATACGCATGCTATCGTTTTAGAGCCTGAGATTTTCATGCTGCTGATTATCGCGCCATTAATGTTTAACGATGGCCAAAACGTGTCTTTTCGCCAGCTTTCGCAAAATATTCGGCAGATTCTGTCAATGGCAGTCGGCCTGGCCGTTGTCACCGTAATTCTGGTTGGCAGCGGCCTCAAGCTGGCTTTGCCGCAGCATTTCACCTATGCGCTGGCCTTCATGCTGGCGGCTATCATTACGCCTACGGATGCAGTCGCGGTTAAGTCTTTGACGACCAATGTTGAGATGCCGAAAAACGTTAATGAGACGCTGGAATACGAATCGCTGTTCAACGATGCTTCCGGACTGGTCTTGTTCAGTCTGGCTACCGGGACCTTGACTTCTGGGGAATTTTCGCTGGGCCACGGCGTCTTAACCTTTTTATACGTGTTCTTTGGCGGGATTATTTTTGGATCACTGATGGGTTGGATGCTGATCGCGCTGCGAACGACGCTGATGCGAACCCACGTCGATATCGGCTCCATCGTTATTCCAATCAACGTTATGACTCCATTTGCCGTCTACTGGCTGGCTGAGGAAATACATCTTTCGGGAATTCTGGCAGTCGTAGCAGCCGGAATCGTGCACAGTATCTTGTACGACCAGCTGCGGCTCACTTCTTCGCGCGTACAGAACGCTACGACGACGCTTTGGAATATCATTGCCAGCCTGTTAAACGGTTTTGTGTTCGTACTGCTGGGGGTTATGCTGCCAGAAGTCGTTCGCCAGACTTTGACCGCCACGATCTTGAAACTGGCTCTCTTAGCACTGGGTCTTTACCTGGCAATGAGCTTGATTCGCTATCTATGGGCACGTTTCAAATTAGTTGATATGCACTCTAAGAATCCGAAACGTGACGGTCTGCTGCTTGCTTTAGGCGGAATTCACGGTACGATTACGCTGGCAATGGCCTTTTCCATCCCCGTGCTAACCGAAAGCGCGCAGCTGGCAACCCGCAATCAGCTGATTCTTTTGGCCGCCATCGTCATTTTGATCAGTCTGACGGTCGGTACATTGGCTTTTCCGCGTCTGCTGCCAGCCAAGACTAATAACTATACCAACGATGAGTTCCAAGATCAGCTGATTCATACCGTGCAATATGCAATTGATGAACTGAGCGCGGCGCCAGAAAACAAAAAAGAACAGGCGCTTTTGATTGACCAGCTGAGCAGTCAGATGACGCTGACCTTTAAGATCAATCGCAACGTCTATGATCGACTTGCCAGTCAGGCGCGCGGCGTTGAAATGCAGACCTTGGCTGAGCTGCGCGAAAATGGTGTCGTCACTGCCAAAGAAGAGCAGGTTTATAACCGCATGATTGGTCGCGATGCCTTAATGCACAGTCAGCATGGCCTGTTTGCCTTTTTAAGAATCTGGCATTACCGGTTTAAGTGGAAACGTTTGAGTCATAAGCTGCATAAGCATCATCCCCAGACGTTTGCACAACTCCAGAAAATCCACGACGATAAAACCTTACAGGACAAATCCAAGGCCGTTCGTCAGCAGTACTTTGATCGGCTGGAGTCAATCTTTAACATGACCATGACCGATGTCAACGAGTTTCTCGACGAGGTGCAGACGCCCGACAACGTCCATGAAGTCGCGATGGTCCGCCGCATGTATCTGAATCGTCAGCAGACTTTGGATCGTTTCCATTCCCGAGGCGAAATGGACATCAACGTTTTACGGACATTAGCCATTAAGGCGTTTCAAGATGAGCACAGCTATGTTCAGCAACAGGCTGCCGCTGGGGTAATCTCTAGTGATCTGGCCAACGCATTGAATGAGCACATCTCAAACGATCAATTGGTCTGCATCCAATCGTTTGAAGACTAGTTATATGCGCGACGTCTCAAATCCGTGTTACATCAAAGTTTTTTAATGGGATGTCAGATAATATAACTAAGATGATGATTAGGCCGCGTGCAGTTGGTGCTTTTTAGCCAACCAGCTGGCCGGGCGCTTCTTATCATAGGGGCGCTCTTTTTATTAGCTCACAGTGTTAGGCTGCGGGCTTTTTATTTATGCTCTGTTTAACAATTAATGATTGACGGTTGACTCTTTAAAAATTATTTACCCACTTAAAAACATTTAGTTGCAATCGGTATCATTTTAATTTTATTTAACGTTAAGTATTAAAAACTTTGAATATACTCTAATTGATTTTTAATTTTTTCGGTACTAGTATTGGTAGAAAGATTGTTAATGAATTTGAAAATAAATTAAATAGTGATCGGTTTTTATTATTTGTCAGATCTGGGGGTTGATAATATGGATCTGTTTCGTAAAGAAAGTCTAGCCAGCTACATGAAGACTGACAGCCAAATGCCCAAGACCATGAATGCCGGAGATTTAATGGCAATGGGGATCGGCGCTGTCATCGGCAGTGGGATCTTCATCCTGCCGGGGACGGTCGCGGCCAATGATGCCGGTCCAGGCGTGACGTTTTCCTTTTTGGCCGCCGCGGTAGTATGTGGCTTGGCTGGGATGTGTTATGCCGAGTTCTCATCAGCCATTCCGGTAGCCGGCAGTGCCTATTCATACGGCAACATCATCTATGGCGAGTTCATCGGCTGGATCATGGGCTGGGCACTGGTTTTGGAATACCTGTTGGCCGTTGCCTGTGTCTCGACTGGCTGGGCTGCCTACTTCAACTCGCTGCTGGCCAGCTGCGGCGTCAACATTCCCAAGGCGCTGTCTGGTCCGTTTAATCCCGCTGGCGGCACCTATATTAACCTGACGGCGATTCTAAGCGTACTTTTGATCACTTGGCTGCTTTCATACGGGATGCATGAATCGGTTCGCGTCAACAACATCGCCATTGCGGTTAAACTTTTAATCATCGTTGCGTTTATTGTGATTGGCATCTTCTTTGTCAAAAAGGCCAACTACCATCCGTTCTTGCCATATGGGGCGCACGGTGCGTTTAAGGGCGCAACGACCGTTTTCTTTGCCTTCTTAGGTTTTGACTGTATCTCAAGTTCCGCGGCTGAAGTCAAGCATCCCCAAAAGAACATGCCGATTGGAATCATTGGTACGCTACTGATCGCCACGGTACTGTACATGGGGGTATCGCTGGTTTTGACTGGTATGGTCAACTACAAGCATTTAGACGTTGCCAACCCAGTTGCGTTTGCTCTGCAGTCCGTCCACCAAGGCTGGCTGGCCTCCCTGCTTTCGATCGGGGCGCTGATTGGTATGGCTACTTGCATGTTTACCGCAATCTACGCCTCATCTCGGCTGATCTACTCGCTTAGTCGTGACGGCCTTTTGCCAACCTCGCTGCACCAGCTGGACAAAAAGTCGCACACGCCAAAAGTTGCTTTATGGGCCGTTGCCATTGTAATTGCCATTATGGGTGGTTTCGTATCCTTAGACAGTCTTACCAACCTGGTTAACATCGGTACGCTGCTGGCCTTTACGATGGTTTCGTTTGGGATCATCCCATTGCGCAAGCGTGATGACATTCTTAACGAAGGCGGCTTCAAGGTTCCTTTGTATCCGGTTCTGCCATTGCTGTCCGGGTTTGCCTGCCTGTTTATGATGTCATTTCTGTCAAAAGAAACCTGGATCGGGGCCGGCATCTGGTTTGCAATCGGCATGGTACTCTACTTCGGCTATGGGTATCGTCACAGCAACATCAACGATTCAGTCATCCCGCAAGCCTAATCCTTGCGGCACAGAAACGCCGGCAGAATTTAAAATGCTGCCAATCATATTTAACTTAAAAACGAACGATATTAAAAATACAGGATGCGACCATATTGGCCAGCATCTTTTTTTATAATTTTTATAATTAAGATTAAATGAAGAATATACGATTTAAATTAGAATTATTGAGGTTAGGTTGACATCACAAACAATCTGACTAATATTTTAAAGTATTGGTATTATATTAAAGATTTTATAAAGCTTATATGGAATAAATACATTGGATGCTTTGGGGATTTAAACTGTCCAATGGCTGCTGATTAAATAATCTTTAATCTTTGCGGTTATTTTGGGGAATTGAGAGGAGTATTTTAAAAATGAATCGTGAAATCAAGCAGATGCTAAAATTCAGTATCAGCATTGTTTTGATTGAACTAGTCTTCGTTAATCTAGGTGGGATCGTTAATCAACCGCCTGCTGAACTGAAAACCAGTTATGCCAGCTGGCGCGTTCATACCAATCGATTGCGGGCCATCCAAATTGACCAATCCTCGGAAAAAGGCGCCTATCCCAAACTTAGCGGTCGGCATCTTACTATGGCTGCCTTTCCTAAACAAAACAAGATCTGCATTTTAAACAATAAAAAGGTTGTCTATATTCTCAACGCCAGAATCAACCTTGCTGCTGGACAACATCAGCTTTTGGTTGGCGATCTTAGAGGTCCATCGATCTTTCATTACGATACTGATGGCAAAGACATTAAGTCCATCAATTGGTTAAGCGTTGGCCAGAATGCCGACATTGAGACGGAACCTAAGCTGGGCAATCATGTTGACGATACGATTCAAGTTTCCAAAAAAGACGCGATCTGGCTCTACAATAATCTGCCCAAAGACGTCCAGCTGAGAATTTATTGATTGGGGAGTGATTAATTTGAAAGAACTGAAACAACTGGTTAAGCGGCATAACTGGCTCAAGCATTTCGGTGTCTGCAACCTTCTAATGTTTTTATTTTTAGTGCTTTATAATTTCACGACTTATTTGGTTCCTTTGATTCACTTAAGTTTGCCAGCAATTTTAGTTACGATGATTCTGGCTGACGTTTTGTGTATTACTGGCCAAGTTATCGCTGAATAGCTGCAATGTTTCTCGGATCGATCTGACTTTTCACAGCCTGCAATCAACACAAACACCAATTCAACAGTCTCAGCCTGGTAATTTCCGGCTGGGGCTGTTTTATTTTTAAAAAAAGGTCGTAAAAAATCTCATTTAACCATTGACTTAAAGTTAGCTTTAAGGTTTAGCATAAAGACATCAGCTAATGAAATGAAAGGAGGCTGGGAAATGTCATACACCATCTCTCAAGTTGCTCAGATGATGGGCGTTACCCCTTCCACGCTTCGCTACTACGATAAGGAAGGCTTGCTGCCCAACGTTAAGCGCGTCAACGGCATCCGTGTTTTCGAAGATACCGATTTCCCCTGGCTGCGTATTCTAAACTGCCTAAAGGGTACCGGAATGCCAATTCGCCAGATCAAAAAATACGTTGACCTGTGCGCGGGCGGCGATGCAACGCTGGAACAACGCTATGCCATTATTAAAGAGCAGCGTCAGCACGTCCTTGATCAGATCGAGCAGCTCAACTTCTATCTCAAGGAACTCGACTATAAAGACTGGTACTACCAAGAAGCAATCAAGGCCGGTACCGAAAAAGCCGTCTATCATCCCGACAGCATCTCTAATTTAGCCCTGGACCAGATTCCAGGAATGAATTATCAAGCAAAAACACCAAGGAGTGATCTTAAGTGACGATTCTTAATGAAGACTACCAGCTAAACAATGGCGTCAAGATTCCCAAACTTGCTTTAGGCACCTGGCTTTTAGATGACGATGCGGCTGAAAAAGCAGTGACGGCGGCTCTGCAGCTGGGCTATCGTCATATTGACACTGCTGAAGCCTACGAAAACGAAAAAGGCGTTGGCCGCGGCATTCAGCAATCTGGCAAGGCCCGTGATGAGATCTTTGTAACCACCAAGCTGGCCGCTGAGCTCAAAGACTACGAGTCAGCTGCCCAGGCAATCGAAGAGTCGCTGCAGAAACTGGGACTGGATTACATTGACCTGATGATCATTCACAGTCCGCAGCCTTGGAAAGAAGTCAATCAATCCACTGACCGTCATGAAACCGGCAACCTGGCCGCTTACCAGGCATTAGAGGACGCCTACCATGCCGGCAAGCTGCGCGCGATTGGCGTTTCCAACTTCAACCAGCACGATCTGCAGAACATTCTGGATCACGCAACAATTCGCCCAGCCGTCAATCAGGTTCTGGCCCACGTCACGAACACGCCATTTGAACTGATCGACTTTTGTCAGCAGAACGATATTTTGGTTGAGGCCTATTCACCAGTTGCGCACGGCGCCGTTTTAGCCAATCCGGTCTTAAATGAGCTGGCTGACAAATATGGCGTTTCCGTAGCTCAGCTATGCATCCGCTATGATCTGCAGCTTGGTCTTCTACCGCTGCCTAAGACGGCCAACCCCGACCATATGAAGCAGAATGCTGATGTCGACTTTGTTATTGCGGCTGATGATCTGGAAACGATGAAGCATCTGGAACACATTAAAGATTATGGGAAAGATGGCTTTTTCCCGGTTTATGGAGGTAAAATCTAATGAAACAAACTGCAGGACACGATGCACTGGGCGAGTTTGCCCCAGAATTTGCTCATTTAAACGATGACGTGCTGTTTGGCGAGGTCTGGTCACGTGAAGATAAACTGTCGCTAAAGCTGCGCAGTATTGCCACGATCAGCGCACTGATTGGCAAAGGCATTACTGACAATTCGCTGCATTATCATCTGGCCACGGCTCGTAAAAATGGCGTCACCAAACAAGAAATGGCTGAACTGCTGACTCACCTGGCTTTCTATGCTGGCTGGCCAAATGCCTGGGCCGCCTTCAATCAGGCCAAAGAAGTCTATGCTGAGGACTTAAAGGATCCTGCCAATGCTCACGGCGGGATGTTCGGGCTTGGTCAGCCAAATGACGCCTACGCTCAATACTTTATCGGCCAGTCATATCTTAACGTCTTGTCAAAACCAGGCGATCCTTTGGCCATCAGCAACGTTACTTTTGAACCAGGCTGCCGCAACAACTGGCACATTCATCGCGCAGCCAGTGGCGGTGGTCAGGTCCTGATCTGCGTTGATGGCGAAGGCTGGTATCAAGAAGCAGGCAAGCCGGCTCAAAGTCTGAAGCCTGGCGATGTCATTGAGATTCCAGCCAACGTCAAGCACTGGCACGGCGCTAAGCAAAACAGCTGGTTCAGTCATCTGGCATTTGAGATTCCAGGTACGGAAACATCTAATGAATGGCTGGAACCAGTTGATGACGAAGCATACGGAAAACTTGACTGATGATTGGCAAGGCATCTACGCTTAGCCTTAATTATGTTTAGCCGACCCAACTCGTGACTTTACTCATGGGATGGATCGGCTTTATTCATCGCTGCAAAGCATTATCAAGGGCCGCAACGTGATTCTTTGCATTCCCGCAACTATGCAAATCAAGGTAATCAGTTTTAGGCTGGTCGTTTGATAATGGCAAAAAGACGTCATCAGCGTTGATTATGCAAAAAATTCTGTATAATAGCATGCGACAAAAACTCATTACCTACTATTTGATAAAAATCACTCAATAGTGGGTAATTCACAAAGTCGGTCCAACCCAATCAGTCTCAAAATATGCAATTTTACCTACAATTCGGCAAAAAGCTTCCCAAAGTAGGTAAATCTCGGAAAATCGAATATGCAGCTACCTACTATTGGCTAAAAATCAAGCAATAGTAGGTAATCGCTGGGTCAATTGCCGTTCAGAACCAGCTTTCCTTCACAAAGTCGGTTAAACGTGATTAGGTTAACGCCTTAATCCCATGGCAAACGATGGTCAGATTCGACTCAGCCAGCGATCCCATCGTCATCATTGCCAAACGTGCTAATATGATGATTGAAATGTCCACTGTGGCACCAAAGTCATATTTTGGAATATAGCTAAAAACCGGATCTGCGCGGCTTGATCGAGCTGATTTCTGTCATATAAAGCAAAGCCAAACATCAAACAGGCTTCGACTTTAGATCTAAATCCTGCCCTCAGATAATACGAATTAAAAAATGGCCCGGATTGCTCCGCGCCATTTTTATTTATCTAATTATCACTTATGTCGTTTTTGACGATAGCTTATTTTGAGGCCTGGACAAACTGATCATAGCAGTCCAATGCCTTGCCGCCATAAACCGTTGCTGGACCGCCACCCATCATGACGGCAATGCCAATCGTTTCAACCAGTTCATCTCTGGTAACGCCAGCTTTCAGGCACGCCTTGGCATGTTGAACGATACATCCCTCGCAGCGCATGGCAATCGCGATCGCAATCGCCTCTAGCTCCTTAGTCTTTAAATCTAGCGCGCCATCCTTGACGGCAGCATCATGCATAGCGTTAAAGCCTTTGCCGGTCTCGCCCAATGCACCAAACAGATTGCGATTGTTGGCCCGTGCTTCATTCAGCTTTTCTTGATAATCCGTCATTAAAATCACCTCATTACAGTTCGTTGTTTTCAGCATAGCACGCTGAGGCGGGGATGCAAATAAACTGCCTGCTAAATTGTAAACGCTATCAAACGCGCTAACTATCATGGCCGATGTAAATTTATGCTGTCAAGGTAGTCAGCCAGTCTAAGCATGACCAACGTGACTTCCCAGCCAGCAGGAGCGCTCATGACCGTTGACTACGCCGACTGCCTGCAGATAGGCATAAATCGTAGTCGTACCCACAAACTTCATCCCGCGTTTTTTAAGATCTTTGGCAATTTCATCGGACAGCTGTGAGCTGGTTTGACCGATTTCGCGAACCGTCTCCTCTTGCGTCCAATGCCACAGATAATTTGAAAAAGTACCCCATTCTTGTTGGATAGCCATAAAGATCTGGGCATTCCCAACCGCCGCGCGAATCTTTAAACGATGCCGGATGATCCCTGGATTTTGCAATAGCCGTTGACAGTCCTCATCATTAAAGCTAGCGACCCTGTCAACATCAAATTCCGCAAATGCCTGTTTGAAAGCAGACCGTTTGTTTAAGACCGTTTCCCATGACAAGCCAGCTTGAAACGATTCAAGAAGCAGCATTTCAAACAGCCGGTGATCGTCATGAACCGGTTTGCCCCACTCACAGTCATGATATTTCACGTAGAGCGGGTTTTGCAGGTTAACCCATGAACAGCGCGGAAGATCCATTTTTAAATTATTGTTTGGCATCGACTTCTCCTTAACTTTAACTTTTAAATCTTAAACGTAAAAACAGCGTATCAAAAATCATTTGGCAGGTCAAAACAGGCTGCCACCTTAAAAGTCAGTCGAACGGCTCATTTTCATAAATCCTGCCGCCTTTTAATCGTTTGACGAGATTAAGTGGTCGCTGTTTATTTTTGGAATGCTGATTTTGTAGTCAATTTGCAATCAAGCCAATTTGCATCCCCTGGATAAGCGGTTTCGAAAATATCTAGTCCTAAATTATTTTAGGTAGATTTTACTTTTACAAAAACGCGATCGAATCGGGATCGGCAACGGTTGCATAATCGTTAACTGGTTTAGTAAATTGCTAAATAAGGCTTGCATTTATCGAACAAAGGACTACACTTGAGCACAATAAAAGTAACTAATACTTTTTTAATAACTGGTTAAGGGAGAAGTAAAATGGATCAAGGTATTAACGTTAAAAAGACTGCATTTGCCACGTTTTTAATTATTGGTACGGCATGGATGTTTGATGCACTTGACGTTGGACTACTGTCATTTATCATGCCGATCGTTGGCAAAGCTTGGGGTCTGACCAATTCACAGACCGGATTGATCAGTTCGGTCAGCACTATTGGGATGATCTGCGGCGGCTTTTATTTTGGTCACCTGGCTGATCGAATTGGCCGCAAGAACACGCTGATCATTACCCTGCTGATGTTTTCGCTGGGGAATGTGGTCTTAGCAGCCGCGGTTGGCTTTAAAAGTTTTTTGGTAATTCGTTTCTTTGTTGGAATGGGACTCGGTGGCGAACTGCCAGTAGCTGCTACTTACATTTCTGACTTATACCAGGGCAACAAGCGCTCACAAATGCTGATTATGGCTGATAGCTTTTGGGCAATTGGCTGGTTAATTGCCTCGTTTCTGTCATTTTTGTTCAGCACGCAAATTGGCTGGCGGGGTCTGCTTTTAGTTACAGCGCTGACTGGATTCTTTGCTATTATGATGCGTCGTAATATTCAAGAAATCAGTCATGTTCAAACAAAACGGGTTGGTTTGGGCCAGGCCTTAAAGAAATCTTTTCATGGCAAGACTATTATGCTCTGGATTGCCTGGTTAATGGTCATGTTTAGCTATTATGGAATGTTTATGTGGCTACCAAGCATTATGCTGGCACGGGGCAACAGCGTGATTGAAAGTTTCGGCTATACAACGATCATTGTGGTGGCTCAGTTACCAGGATACTATCTGGCGGCTTGGCTGGCTGGTAAAATTAAAACTAAGTACGTCTTCGCAATCTACATGTTGGGGACGGCACTAGGCGCGATCATGTTTGGCAACGTTTCGAGCAGCGCTTTGACGGTTATTGCCGGCTGCATCCTATCGTTCTTCAACCTTGGTGCTTACGGTGCCATCATCGCTTTGACGCCAACCTTGTATGAGACTGACGTTCGCGGGACGATGACGGGGATGGCACAAGGAATGGGCCGGATTGGTGCCGTTGTTGGTCCGCTGCTGGTTGGGATTTGGATCGATCAGCACGTCAGCATCAATATGATCTTCTTGATTTTCATGATTTCTTTGATCATCGGTTCAGTTGCCGTCTTGGCATTGCCAGAGCCAGGAAAGGACGAGGCCGCTCATGCTGAATGATTTTCTTCTCAAACAAAAACTGACGGCCTTTTTAAAAGAAGATCTGGAGTTTGGGGATGCCAGCCTTGCTCCCCTGCCTGATCACGTCATTGAAGGAACGTTTATTGCCAAGGCTGATGGTACTGTCTGCGGTTTGCAGGTTATCAATGCCGTCTATGACCTTTTAGGCGGTGCCGAAGTTGAGCTGTTGGTCAGTGATGGTGAAAAAGTCGCCAAAAAGACCAGGCTGGCACGTGTCAAAGGATCAGCAGCCGTTTTACTGAGCGGTGAGCGCGTCATTTTGAATCTGCTGCAACACATGAGCGGGATTGCTACTAAAACTGCTCAAGCCGTCCAGCTGCTGGCTGATCCAACCATTAAGATCGTGGATACGCGCAAGACGACGCCTGGACTAAGAATGTTTGAAAAAGCAGCCGTGCGCGCAGGCGGTGGCTTTAATCATCGGATGGGACTGACGCACGGGATTATGTTAAAAGACAATCACCTGGCATTGGCGGGCAGCGTTGGCAAGGCGATCGATCTGGCCAAGCAAAGCGTAGGACCAATGACCCGTGTCGAAGTTGAGGTCGAAACTAAAAGTCAGCTCCAAGCTGCGATTGATCATCATGCCGACGTGATCATGTTTGACAACCAGGTCCCGGCTACGATCAAAAAATGGCAAGAACTGGTACCTGACGGAATTCTTACCGAGGCATCCGGCGGCATTGATCTGACTACGGTTGCCTCCTATCGCGGCTGCGGCATTGACTTTTTGTCCATCGGTGAACTGACCAACCGTGTCGTTCCACTGGATATCAGTTTTTTGGTCAATGGCGCGGTTAAAAGCTGAAAAATAAATTAAAAACAGCATTGCAAAGCTTACAATGCTGTTTTTTCATTTTATGAGGATTTAAATGGCTAAATGCCTACTCCATCGTTACGACGGCTTTGATAACCTTACCCGCGTTGGAGTCTTCTCGAGCCTGTTCCAACTGTTCAAATGGATACTTGGTAATGATCCTGTCGATTGGGAACCGACCTTCTTTGTAGAGTTGAACCAGCCGTGGAATAAAAATCTTTGGATTGGAGTCGCCTTCACAACAGCCAATTACGGTCCGATATGCCATCAAGACGTCCTTGCCAAAGTCAAAGTTCTCAACTTCACCAGATGGCGCCAGCAAAACGATCTTACCATTCAGACAGGTACTTTGAATGGCGTTTTGGATCATGTTGCCATTGCCAGAGGTATCAATGGCATAGTTGACGCCGCCATTTGAGATTGCCTGGACTGCCTGAGCCATCGTTTGATCAGCCGGCAGCTGCTTACGGTTGATTACGTCGGTTGCACCCAGTTCCTTGGCCAGTGCCAGACTGTGCTCATTGCCGCCAACCGCAATAATCTGACGGCAGCCCGCCACCTTGGCAGCCATGATCGCGCTAAAGCCAACCGCGCCACAGCCAAAGACTGCCAGCGTTTCGTCAATGTGGGGACGCAGCGTGTTTAAGACAGCCCCAGCACCAGTCTGAACGCCACAGCCAAATGGTGCAATCATGGCCAGATCAACGTCTTCATCGATTTTTACGATGCTTTCTTCGCTGATCGTAGCATACTGAGCAAATGATGATTGGCCAAAAAACATTGCTACCGGCTGACCGTTTTGCGACAGCTTGCTCTGACCATCAGCACCCACGCCGCCAAAATTAATTTCGTTAAATTTTTCACAGTATTGAGGACGGCCTTGAACGCAGCTCTTGCAATGACCACAAAAGGCGTATGAAAAGGCTACATGATCGCCAACCGCAAAGTCTTTGACGTTTTCACCCAGTTTTTCAATGATGCCGGCCCCTTCATGTCCCAAAACAATTGGCGACATGCCAAGCGTGCGGCCAAATTCATCAGTGTGGCAAAGACCGCTGGCAGTGATGCGTACCAGGACCTCGTCATTCTTTGGCTCAGCAAGTTCAACTTCTTCAAATTTGTATGGATCCGTAGCTTGACGAACAACGGCAGCCTTCATTTTCATAATCGATTCTCCTTATCTTTACCATGCTCACTAATCTGCTTTGATATGACTAACTGCTTTTGCATCCAGATAACAATATATGTGCTAAGACAAGTGACCATCAGACTTTCCGAATTTAGATAAAACAGCATTATGGTCCTACTAACGTTCGGCTGTATCTATAAAAACTAAGACTCGCATTCACTGCTTAAGTAATGGTTTTGAGAAATGCCTATTAGTACTGGGCCAGTCTTGCACCTATTGTTAATCATTTAACAAGATAAGTTTAGCATTGAACTTATAGCCTAAATAGTGCTAAAATATGCCGACACCCGAACTATTTCATTCGGCAGACAGGAGGAAAAAGCTTGAATCTCGATCAGTTAAGAATCTTTATGGAAGTCAGCGAGTTGGGCAGCTTTCAAAAAGTCGCGCAGGCACATTACGTTTCACAACGGGCCGTTTCAAGACAGATGAAACGTTTAGAAGATGAACTCAACGTCAAATTATTTACGCGTGGCAAGAATCAAGTTGCTCTGACAACGGCTGGCGGTTTCTTTAAGGAACGCTGTCAGGTTATCTTGAGAATGATCAACGATACCAACCAGGCTGTCCAGCATTTTGACGAACGATCGCGGCATCGCTTGACGATTGGGTACTTTTCGCCTTTTGACACTTTGCTGCTGCGCGACTTGATCTTTGAATTGGATGCCAACATTGACGTCTTTATTGCCGAAGCTGGTCCCGAACACGTCATTACCGATGTCTTGATGAATGATCTGGATTGCGCTGTGGTGATGGATCACTACGGCTTTGACCAGGAATTTTCTAAGATGGGCCTAAAAACCGCGTTGCTGCACACGGATCAGATGGTGATCGGCGCCAGTGAAAGACTGCCGATCAAAGATGCCGTTTCCATTGAACAGCTGCGGCGCTACCCGATCATCTATTACAGCAATGAAGAATCATCCTATCTCAAGCGGGCCTTTCTCGAGAGTCTAGGATTAAATGGTCAGGCTTTAAACGTCGAGCGCGTCTTTTCGTTTGAACACATGCAGATGCTGGTCAGTCTGGGCAAGGCACTGGCATTTTACCCCTGCGAGCTGATCAAGGCTTACGATAAGACCAGCCCCCACATCCGCTATTGGCCGATCAAGGATGCCTCTGACCAGCGCTTTACCTTCAACCTCGTCTACCGCAGCGATAATCATAATCCGGCCCTGCGTCAGCTGCTCGATCAAATCAAAATTGCCGGAGGGATGCCTAAGCAAGCGTGATTCCATAGTCGCCTATTGATCAAAAGACGACCCAGACCGCGCCAATCAGCAGTGCCGGTAAGAGATTGGCCACGCGAATCTTGTTGCCCCATAAAAGATTGATGCCAACGCAAAAGATCAATACGGAACCGATATAGGAGATGTTGTTCATCACAGCCGTTGTCATCAGTGGCTTAAGCAGCTCGCTGAACAGAGTCACCATTCCCTGCAGAATCCCGACTGGTACCGCCGCGAATCCGCAGCCGCGTCCCATAGAAGCCGCCATTACCAAAACGATCACAAAATCAAGAATCGCCTTGGCAAACAGAATCGAATGGTCGCCCAGGATCCCATCCTCAATTGAGCCAACGATTGCCATTGCTCCAATACAAACGGTCAGCGACGCGGTTACAAATGCTTCGATAAATTCTTGATCATTGGCATTGCCGGTCTTTTTCTTGAGCCATTCGCCAAAATCAGCAAAGCGGTCCTCAATCCGCAGCCACTCGCCGATTAGTCCGCCAATCGCGAGGCTGCCAATCAGCATCATGGTACCATGCGTTGAAAAGCTGCCATGCTTAAACGTGAGCATCTGCGCCATGGTTCCGCCCAGTCCTAAAAACAAAACGGCAATTGCGGTTGCTTTCATTAGGGTGTCTTGAAAACGAGGCGCGATTCTTTCACCAGCCAGACAGCCGATTATTCCAGCGGCAGCGATTGCAATTACGTTCACGATGGTTCCCAATCCCGGCATTTTCCATTCCTCCAGTTAAAACCGCCATCCCAGTTTGGAAATGGCGGTTTTTAATCTATCTTTAATAATCTTTTTTTATTTTAACAAATTATTCACCTGCTGACTAGGCCGGATTAAGTTCAGCCAACTAATCAGATTCCAAAATCTTTGCCCATAATTGTCACCAGCACTTCTTTAGCGTATGATTGGCATTAATCAAGCGCTTTTTATTGACATTGATTGCGAGGTAATTATATGAACGATCGACTTTCTTTTGCTTCTGACTATTTGGAAGGCGCTCATCCCAGCATTTTGAAGCGGCTGGCAGATACCAATTGGCAAAAGCTGCCGGGCTATGGTTTTGATGAGATCTCACTGGCAGCTAAGGATAAGATTCGCCAAGCCTGCCACGCTCCCAATGCTGAGGTCGAGTTTTTGGTTGGCGGCACGCAGGCCAATGCCGTGATGATTGATGCGCTGCTGCAGCCCTATCAGGGAGTAGCAGCCGCAGATACTGGCCATATCAGCGTTCATGAAGCCGGTGCGATTGAAGCAGGCGGTCACAAGGTTTTAACGCTGCCTGGGCATGAAGGAAAGATTACTGCTGCTCAGATTGCCGAACTGGCTGGTGATTACGCAGCCGATGCCAATCACGATCACATGGTTATGCCAGGAATGGTTTATCTGTCACAGCCGACTGAATTTGGAACGCTGTATACCAGATCGGAATTACAAGCCATTCACGATGTCTGTCAACAATATGATATGAAACTTTACGTTGACGGTGCGCGCTTATCATATGCGCTGGCCTGCACGGTAAATGACGTTACCATGGCAGATCTGGCAACGTTATGCGATGCGTTTTACATTGGCGGAACCAAATGCGGCGCCTTGATCGGTGAAGCCGTCGTTATTCCAGACCCTCAACTATTGCCGCATCTGTTTACGATGATCAAACAGCATGGCGCGCTCTTAGCCAAGGGCCGTCTTTTGGGCATTCAGTTTGATGAGCTTTTTAAGGATGACCGCTACATCGACATTGCTCGGCCTGCGATCTTATATGCCGATCAGATTCGCGATTATCTCAAGCAAAACGGCTACCAGCTCTATGGATCATCACCAACCAATCAGATTTTCTTTATTATTGAAAATCAGCAGCTGGCTCGTCTTGGACAGCAGGTTGCGTTCAGCTTTTGGGAAAAATACGATGAAACGCATACGATTATTCGATTTGCCACCAGCTGGGCCACGCAAAAGCAAGACGTTGATCAGCTCTGCAAACTCATGCGTGAGCTTGCTTAATTGCTGTTTGGGTTTTGGGATGCAACTATTACTTTTTAAATCTGCCAATGTTATAATTAATATCCTGTCTTAGTTATTGTTATTTTAATCAAGGGGAGATTTTAAGATGACTAGCAAAACCATTTATTTTTGTGCCGGCTGGTTTACTGATAAGCAAAACAAAGCCTATCAATCAGCCATGACGGCAATCAAGCAGAATCCAACCATTGACGTTGAAAACAGCTATGTTCCTCTGCAGCATCAGTACAAGAACATTCGCGTCGATGAGCACCCAGAATACCTGCATGACAAGGAATGGGCCACGGCTACCTTTAAGGGCGACTGCCTGGGCGTTACCACGACCGACGTTACACTGGCCGTCTACATTCCAGATGAAGAAGACGTCGGCATGGGAACTGAAATTGCCTGGGCTAAAGCGCATGGCAAGTACGTGCTGCTGGTAATTCCAGATGAAGAATGGGGCAAGCCGATCAACCTGATGTCATGGGGCTTTGCGGACAACGCCATCAAGATGAGTGAACTGGCCAGCTTTAATTTTAACCAGCCTTCGTTCAACTTCTATGAAGGGGCCGTCTACTAAAATCATTCATATAAACGGCAACAGCGCCAAATTCGGCTTACAAAGCACGAATCTGACGCTGTTTTTTACTCTAAGTCAATGTTTTATTTGCTGTAGTTTGCCAGCAGTTCATCAAACGGCTGATACTCTGGCTGCCAGTGCATTGCCGCAACGGCCTGTTCTGCACTGAGATCAGTCTGTGCCAGGCCTTGATCAATCGCTGACTGGGCCACGGCGATCGCGACTTGCTTGGAAAAATCAGTCAATTGGCTGACCGGCGGCAGAACCGGTGCCCCAGGAGCCTTGACGTCAACTAAGCCGCCAAGTGCATGCGCGGCAGCAGCCAGCATCTCATCATTGATAATCCGTGCGTTAACGGCCAATGCACCAAACCCGACTCCCGGATAGATCAAGGCATTGTTAGCCTGGCCAATCTGGTAATCGATGCCCTGATATGCAACCGTGGCACTCGGAATTCCCGTTGCGACCAACGCCTTGCCATTGGTCCATTTAATCAGGTCAGCTGGCGTGGCTTCAATCTTTTCAGTTGGGTTGGAAATTGGGAAAATGATTGGGCGATCAGCATGTTTGGCCATCTCTTTAATGGCAGCTTCGGTAAAGGCGTTGTGAACCGTTGACGTACCAATCATTACCGTCGGCTGAACGGCCTTGATGATTGCCGGCAGATCCGTAAGCTCGCCCGCGTCAGCAAACTCATCTCGCGAACGGACAAATGCCTGTTGTTTAGGCGTCAGTCCCGGCGTATCCTCAAAGAGCAGTCCTTGACGATCCACCAGATAGAAATGCTGCTTGGCTTCTTTGGGACTCATTCCCTGCTTGATGAGCTCGTTGTACAGCATCTTGACGATTCCCATCCCGGCAGTACCGGCACCAAATGTCAAGAAACGCTGCTCAGCAATCGACTGTCCAGAAATGTTAAGCGCGCCCAGAACACCAGCCAGCGCGATGACGCCAGTTCCTTGAATGTCATCGTTAAACGTCAAAATCCGATCCTGATACTTGTCCAGAATCTGGGCAGCCGTACCGCGACCAAAGTCCTCAAAATGCAGCAGGCTCTTGGGAAACAGTTTTTCAACCGCGGCAACGAATCGATCAATATACGCAAAGTAAGCCTCACCGCTCAGACGCTGGTGCCGCATCCCCAGATATTCATCATCGGCCAACAGCTGCTGATTATCTGTCCCTGCGTCAATTACAACCGGCAATACCTGCTGCGGATCAATGCCGGCTGCTGCCGTATAGACCATCAGCTTGCCAACCGCGATGTCCACGCCGTTAACGCCCCAGTCGCCGATCCCCAAAATGCCTTCTGCGTCAGTAACCACGATCAGACGAATATCCCGCTGATCAGCCGCATTCTGCAGACGCTGTTCAATCGTATCTGGGTCGTCAACCGTCAGATAAGCGGCATCTTGCGGCTGCATGAACCGTTCATTATAGCGTTCGATCGCCTCGGCAATTACTGGATCATAGACGATCGGCATGAATTCATCAATGTGCCGAACCATCAGATTGAAAAACAGCGTCCGGTTATGATTAAAGATCTCCATTAAAAAATGACGCTTTTCAATCAGTGATCCCTTGCTTTGGTACAGTGCATACATCTCGGCAGCCTGCTCATCAATCGTTTTGACTCGGGGCGGCAAAAGGCCAATCAAGCCATATTGACGTCGCTCAGCCTCAGTAAAAGCCGTACCGCGATTTAAAAACGGATCATTAAGTATTTGAAATCCACGCATTAGACTCCATCTTCTTTCAACAAAATTCATCTTTATCTCTTATCTCGCAACCGATTATAAAAACTGGCCAACTGCATAGTCAAATATACCCAAATCCATAAATTTTTTTGATATGATAAATTTAAATCCTATCAGGGCGGTATTTATCGATGAATATTAAAGAATTGTATTATTATCATGATTTGGTTAGGACCAAAAATTTTTCCCAGGTCGCATCAGATTTCAACATCAGTCAGCCAACCGTCACCATGGCTATCAAACGACTTGAAGAAAGCTTTGGAACGACTTTTTTCATGCGTGATCGCTCGCATCATCAATTGACGGTTACCAGTACCGGCCTTCAGTTTGACCAACACGTTCAGCGTATAATTGAAGAACTTGAGATTGCCCAAAAGGAACTGGCCCGTGCCAAGCAGGAATGCATCAGCTTTGGCCTGCCGCCAATCATCGGCAGCTGGTACTTTCCCCGCTTCACCCCGGCGCTGCTGCAGGCAGGACTGCTCAATCGGCTGGAAGTCGTTGATCATGGTTCGGCCTCACTGCTGCAGCTGCTGGCAAAAGGCGAGCTTGATCTGGCGCTGTTAGGATCACTGCAGCCATTTCAACAGCCAAGTCTGCGAGCCCGTGTGATTGATAAGGCACCGATTAGAATTATTGTGGCTAAGGATCACCCTTTGGCAGCTTTTGAAGATGGCGTATCATTTGCTCAAGCCGCACAGTATCCGTTTATTACGCTTGATGACGAATACATTCACGCTCAAGCTTTCCGCCAGGCTGCTCATCTGGCTCGTGTGCGTCCCAAAATCGTTTTTAAAACCAGCGATGTGCAGATTTTAAAAGCGTTGGTCGCCAATCATTCCGGAATCTCTTTTTTGACGGATCTGGCGCTGGATGACAATGATGGGCTGGTGGCCTTGCCTTTGACGGATGGCAGTCAGCCCGAGTTTATCATTTCGCTGGCGGCCCGTGCCAATCGACTGCTGACGCCTAACGCTCAAAGACTATGGTCGATTCTGGAGACGCCGCTTTATAAATGACTAATATCGCAATCTGAAAGGAAATGTTTAGATGAATCTACTGACGTTACCGGCTTATCGCTTGGCAGAAATGATCCGCCAGCACCAGCTTACCAGTCACGAACTGGTTGAAATGGCACTAAATAAGATTCAAGCAGAAAATCCTACCCTCAATGCCGTTGTTCATTTAAGAGCATCAGCAGCCCTAAAAGAAGCCGACCAGCTAAAAGATCACGGTCAGCCGTTTTTAGGCGTCCCCTTGCTGTTAAAGGGACTCGGTCAGCGAATGAAAGGCGAGCCTGATACTAACGGCAGCCGACTGTTTCGCAATCAACTGGCTGCTGAAACCGATAATTTTGTCAAAGCACTTCAAAATGCCGGCTTTATCATTATTGGTCAGACAAATTTTCCTGAATTTGGCTATAAGAACATTACCGATGCCAAACTTTTTGGTCCAGCCCGCAATCCCTGGAATCCGCAGTTCACGCCCGGCGGCTCATCAGGTGGTGCCGGCGCGGCCGTGGCAGCTGGCTGGGTACCAATCGCTGCGGGCAATGATGGCGGCGGCTCGATCAGAATTCCGGCCAGCTGGTGTGGCGTCATTGGCTTGAAACCAACTCGTGGCCGCATGCCGGTTGGTCCTGGCAATTGGCGGTCATGGCAAGGCGCGTCGATCAATTTCGCGTTGACGCGGTCGGTTAAAGATACCGCGCTTTTGCTGGAGACCCTGCAAACCGTCCAGTCCCCTGCCGTCTTTCAAACCCCGCTACTCAATCCGAATGTCTTGAAACCAAACGATTACTCACGTCTAAGGATCGGCTGGACCACTACCTCGCCAGTAAAAACCCCGGTTACAGAAGATGCCGTGCAAGCCGTCAAAAACGCGGTCGCCTTTCTTCAGGACCTGAGCTATGACTGTCAGCCCTATGAAGATCCGATTGACGGCCGGCAGCTGATTGATAGTTATTATTTGATGAATGAAGGTGAAACCGCAGCCATGTTCGCCAGCATTGAACAATCAATCAAGCGTCCCGTCAAACAAAATGAGCTTGAACTGGTTACCTGGGCACTTTGGCAAGCCGGCAAAAACGTTACTGCCGCCGAATACATCAATGCATTGAACGTTTGGGATCAGGCTAGTGCTCTCCACGCTAAGCTGCACGAACGATTTGACGTACTCTTGACTCCGACAACGGCTGGCCGCCCCTATCGCATTGATGAGCCGCAGCATGCCGCTGTCTTTGATGAACGTTTGCAAAAGATCAATCAACTGACAGCACAAGAACAACGCCAGCTGATATATGATCAATGGCTTGATTCGCTAAGCCGCACGCCATTTACGCAAGCCGCCAACCTAACAGGCGAGCCTGCGATCTCATTACCCACTTACATTGCTAAAGACGGCCTGCCACAAGGAATTCAATTAACTGCCAATAAAGGTCGCGAAGATGTTCTGCTGCAGCTGGCTAATTTATTTGAAGACTATGGGATGCTCAAACTGCGCAACTAATTTATTTATATTAAGAAGCCCTCAAAACACCTTAAACATCAGGTGCCTTGAGGGCTGTTTGATATCTAACCCAGTCGCAAGAATCGAACTTGCATCGTTTGGCAACTGCTCTTCCTTTGAGCTAGACTGGCATTCAGACTTGCGCATTGGTTTGCGTGGCGTGAAGTTAATAGTTGATTAGGCAACGGGCTCGACAAGACTTAGCCAAGACCTATCGATCATGACCTCTTGTCGCTTAAACAAGGCACGGGCTGGGATCGGTACCCACCAGCTTTTGGTCAGCATAAGCATTCATCAAGTATTGATTGGATGCCGCCGTTTGACCGACTCGGACCGACCTCGATGCTTATAGCTGCATCACTGCAGCATCACGACGAACGTTTTTAGTGACGTTCCACTTTGGGTCTTAGGTTGTCAGGCCTAATTGACTGTGGATGGGATATTGCAAACGCGCATCGGATCTATTAACCTCTTACCTGACTGACTGGGAACACGGCTTTTTTTCACCGCGATCAAGACTCACTACAAGCCTTGATGCTAGGAATCAAACAGCTATCGTTGCCTGACGCCTTGGTTCATTGATAAGCCAGCCAGCTGGGCGACTCTGCCAAAGCCTCATGCACCAGTTTCAAGTCAATCCTCAAAATAAATTGAGAAATTAGTATAGGCTACAGCTGACAATTCATTATGTCAATAAAAAAGATCATCTATCGAAAACAGATGATCTTCCATAAATACTTTAATTTGAAAACTAAAAATCTAACTGCAGCTTTTCTAATTCGCTCCAGGCAGCATTTTTGGTTTCGTCAGTCGGTACAGCCTTGCCATCAACTGAGATGTTGGCTCGCCGCAACAAGACCTTACCATCATTCAAGACTTTTTGAATCAGGTAGGCTTGAGCACAGCGCCAGTCGTTGATGCGAACCAATACTGCATCATTCATGGCTTTTATGACTTCTTTCTTTGTCATGATATCAATTCCTCTCTCTGATGATCAACGATATCCCGATGACGATCATCAAGTCATTGCCTCAACACCAGTTTTTTCAGTTGTCAAGACGTTTTGAGATATCGGAATCAAATTATTCCATCTTTGCTGCTGAAAGTCAAATTAAAGTTGTAAACGTAGCCGATTCTTAAGCTGGTTTATGAATAGCTAAAGCCGGTGGTGTCTTATTTTTTTGGAGTTTGGTTAAGGTAAATTACTACTAGTTTATTAAATGGAAATTGATTTCAATTTCTCACTCCCCTGCTCACAATTGAGACTATAATGAAAGCAAGTATTTGATTAAAGGGGGATCCATTATGCGCTATGACTATGATGGTAAAAACGTTATCGTAACCGGTGCGACTGGCGGAATCGGTAAGGAAGTCGCTAAAGGCATCATTGCTGGCGGCGGCTCGGTTGCCTTGATTGGCCTGACGCTTGATGAAGCAAATAAAGTCGCCGCTGAGCTTGGCGAGCACGCCCATCCTTATGCCATGGATCAAAGCAATCGCGATGCCGTTGATGCAGCTTTTCAGCAGATCTTAGATGACTTTGGCCGTATCGATGTCCTGATCAACGTAGCCGGCATCATCAGCGCCAAGTCGTTTGATGAATTGTCGCCAGCTGAATGGGATCGAACGCTGGCCGTCAATCTAACTGGACCTTTCAATACCGTTCATGCTATCTGGGAACACTTCAAGAATAATGGCGGCGGCCGAATCGTCAACGTTTCTTCCGTAGCCGGTAAAATTGGGGGCGGCTTGTTGGGAACGACGGCCTATGCATCGTCCAAAGCTGGCTTAAACGGCTTTACCAAGGCAATTGCTAAAGAAGGCGCTAAGTATGGCATCTACGCCAACGCGGTCTGTCCTTCCTTTACCCACACTGGCATGACGGCCGCATTGGAAGCTGATCCCCAAAAACGGCAACGGGTCTTAAGTATGATTCCGCTTGGCCGTGGCGCGGCACCAGCTGAAATTGCTCAAATGATCCTGTTCTTTGGCTGTGACGCGGCCAGCTTTATTACCGGCGAGATCGGCGACTGTGATGGTGGGATCGTGATGGACGGCTAGTCTTGATCAACTTAAAGACATTAAAAAGAGGCACTCGGCTGCTTTGAGCAGAATGCCTCTTTTATTTATTTGATGCGCCATTTAAAATCCCGTTCTTTGGCTGCGTCATCTTAAAATCCTACAACTGTCGAGTTCAGTCGCGCCCATCATCGTTACGGTGCTGCCGTTTCCAGTTCTTGATCTGAGCCAGGCGCCGTTTAAAACGAATCTCATTGCCCTGCTCGGTTGGGTAATAATACTGATGTCCCATGAGATTAGCCGGCATCGTTTCCATCGTAGTCATTTTGGCCGCCGTATCATGCGCGTACTGATAATCTTTGCCATAGCCCAGTTCTTTCATGAGTTTGGTGGTTCCATTGCGAATCTGCAGCGGTACTGGCTCATTGGCCGTTTTTTCAACGTCTTCTTGGACTTTTTGCGTGGCAGCATAGACCGCGTTGGATTTAGGCGTAGTCGCCAGATAGATTACGCATTCCGTCAAGTGAACGTTGCATTCCGGCATTCCCAGAAACTGACAGGCCTGGTAGACATTGACCGCGACGTTTAACGCATTGGTATCGGCCAGGCCAATGTCTTCACTGGCAAAGCGTACCAAACGCCGCGCAATATATAATGGGTCTTCGCCACCATCCAGCATGCGCGTCAGCCAGTAGATGGCCGCGTCAACATCAGAGTTACGCATGGATTTATGCAGTGCCGAGATTAGATTATAGTGCTGCTCGCCTTTTTTATCATATTTAAGCGTTTTATGACCAAGCAGCTGCTCCAACAGATTGTCCGCTGCCGTAAGCCGACCGTTTTCATCAACCTTACCATTATCAACCAGCATTTCCAGTGTGTTGAGAGCCGTACGGGCATCGCCATCCGCAAAAATCGCCACTTGTCTCAATAAGCGATCATCAATCTGAATCGGGCGCGCAAAGCCGGTCTGAGCCGCGCGCTGCAGCATCTTTTGCAGATCATCGGTCGATAGTGGCTGCAGCACAAAGACACGGCAGCGCGAAAGCAGAGCTGAATTGATTTCAAACGATGGATTCTCAGTCGTCGCGCCAATCAATACGATGCTGCCATTCTCAACGTAAGGCAAAAACGCATCCTGCTGTGCTTTGTTGAAACGGTGAATCTCATCGACAAATACGATTGTTCGCTGACCATAAGCCGCGTTTTGCTGTGCTTGGGCCATAAGTTCTTTAATTTCTTTAATGCCGCTGGTAACGGCACTGAACGAGATGAATTCCGATTTGGTATGCCGTGCGATTACCCGCGCCAAAGTCGTTTTGCCCACGCCAGGCGGCCCCCAAAGAATCATGGAGGGCACGCGATCAGCATCAATCAAGCGACGCAGCATCTGATTGGCTCCCAAAAGATGCTGTTGGCCAACTATCTGATCCAGAGTCTGGGGCCGCATACGACTAGCCAATGGTTCTTGTTTTGGTTGTTCAAAAAGCGATTCTTGATGCATTAGATCACCTCTAAAAAAGCCTTCCGCATGACAAACATACAAAAGGCCGCTTATATTTGAATTGATTACAGATAGGATTGCAGAACATGCAAAACGGCATCATGATTATTGTCTTCATCAGCCGTAAAATCAGCCGCCAGTTTAACGGTTTTGCTGGCATTCTGCATTGCCCAGCCGACTCTGGCCATTTTAAGCATGGTGACGTCATTGCCGCCATCACCAAACGCCACCAGATCATCAGCCGGCAGCTGCCATTGAGCAAGCATCTTTTGCAGCGCCTGGGCCTTATCAACGCCAGGAATCGTTAAATCAACTGAGCCATTGCCACTTGGCGTAATCTTTAACCGCTTGCCAAACCGGCTGCGCAAGGCCTGCAGCTGTTCTTTCAGTTTGTCTGGCTCAACGACAAACGATATTTGATAGAAACGATCGGTGGGCAGCTGCTTGAAATCATCTATCAAAACATGATTGGGAAAATAGAACTGTAGTCGCTTTAACTGCGATGCTGAAACATTTGGCGAGATATAGCCGTGCTGATGACCAGAAAGTGACGGTACCAGGTCCATTTTGTCGACCATAAACGGAATCAGTTCGCTAACTACCGTGGGATCCATGGTCTGCACCGCCAGCTCCGTATCATGATCAATAATATGCGCGCCGTTCTCGCTGATAAAGGTCAGCTGCTCATGACAAGCTGGAAAGTACTTTAGCAGACATTCATACTGATCACCGCTGGCCACGACAACATGCACGCCTTGGGCCAACATTTGATCCAACAGCCGGCTGAACAGGTCGCGATCAAAAGTCTTGTCATCGCGCAGAAACGTGCCATCCATATCAAAGGCAGCCACTTTAAAAGGAAATGCCATTTTCTTCTCCTTTAAATTATCGTTTACGCCAATTATGACACAGAAAGGCTACTTATCCAAATGAGCTGTATCAAAAAGATAGCCAAAACCACGTGCTGTCTTGATCCATTCTGGATGGTGCGGGTCTTTTTCGATCTTATCGCGCAGGTGGCTAATATGAATGTCAACCATCCGGGAAGTCCCCAAAATATCATAGTTCCAGACGCCATTTAACAATTGTTCGCGGCTGATGACCTGATTGCGATTATCATATAGGTATTTTAACAGCTTGAACTCTTTTGGCGTTAAAATCACCTTTTGATCATTGACATAAACGCAGCGATGATTAAAATCAAGCCTTAAATTGCCAATCGTTACGTCATCTCGCCGTGGCCGCCGCGGCTTATCGGCTGTTGCCTGTTCCGTATTCAGCTGATCATAGACCCACAAACGCTGTCTGATCAGCGGCACCAGCAGTTCAGCATCGTTAAGCGATCTTGGCAGGCAGTCATCGGCATGAAAACGAAACAGCTTGCGTCGCACCTTAGGCTTATACGCCTCGCCCATGATGATGATCGGGCCATTCATCATCTGACGCATGACGTCCAGCGTTGCTAAAATCGTGTCCAGCGGTGTAGCGTCAAAATCCCATAGAATTCCACTGTATGGGTGCTTTTTGATTTTGGCTACCCCTTCTACCGCGGTGGTCGTCTGGTGCAGCAGCCATCCCTCATCCGCAAACGCGGCGGCAATTGCTCCGTATAAAGCCATGTCTTTGCTAATGAGCAGAAAGTGTCGCTGCTCCATGATTCTCCATCCCCTTTTCTCTTCCAAGTCTAATTAAAACGCAATACTTACGAAATTTCGATAAAATCCAATAATTTTACCTCAGATTTACATATTTTTTACATTAGACAAGTATAGTAATGAAAGAAAAATGCCCCATAAAGGAGAGAGATCATATGAACGAGATTTTTAACGACGAGCTAAAAAAACTGCGTGGCCGGTTTATGGAAATGGGGATCAACACCTCCGAACAGATTTATAAGGCAACCAAGGCGTTCATTGATCGCGACGTGGCACTAGCCAAAGAAGTCAGTGAAAACGACCGATTGATCAATGATGGCGAAACCTATCTGGAAAAGCACGCCTTTAAACTGATGAATATTCAGAGGCCAAAAGAAAGCGAGTTCCGTTCAATCATGAGCATCCTCAAGGCCAGCTCAGATTTGGAACGAATGGCTGATCATGCCTCTCATATTGCCAGAGACGCCATCCGCATCAAAGATATGGACCAACACTGGCCAGATATTGAAAACGACATCGCTCAAATGGCTGAAACCGTGCGTCACATGTTGGAAAAAGCCCTTGATGCCTATGTCTACACTGATGAACAGACGGCTTATTCTGTTGCCAACATGGATCTGGAAGTTGATAAACAATACGTGCAGGTCCATGAAAAAATCATCAACCGCATGCACGCCCATCCTGAACTGATTAAGGATGGCAGTCACTACATTACCGTGATTCATCTGCTGGAACGGATTGGCGATCACATTGTCAACCTGGTCGAATGGGTGATCTACGCGGCAACCGGTAAAATCACGGAGCTTAATCCTGGCAAGGCTGATCCCGAACTGGTCAATCGTGAGCTTCAAAAACAGGCTGAAGAACAGGAAAAGCGAGCCAAACAAAATTAAAAATCCTAATTATGCGACCGTAAAACTGTTTACAACGATGGCTTTGCGGTCTTTTTGCAGCTTAATGATCCTTGATTGATTGGGTGATGTGTTATTATAATCATATTCAATACGATTAAATGCATGAAGAGAGAGGGATTGCAATGCTTTACAACGCGGCATTAGTTTTGGAGGGTGGAGCTTTTCGCGGCCAGTACACAGCTGGCGTCTTGGATTGCCTGCTCAAGCATCACATCGAGTTTAAAAGCGTGATTGGCGTTTCTGCCGGGGCCTTATGCGGTGCCTGTTACGTGGCCAAGCAGTATGGGTATGTAAATCACGTCAACACCAGCTACCGTCATGATTCTGACTATGTTTCGCTCAAACGCGGCCTGCATCACGAAGACATTCTCAATCTGGACTTTTTGTTTGATGACCATGGCTGGGACTGGCATCAATTTGACCATCATGCCTATGAGCGCTCCGCATCGAACTTTACAGCGGTGGCAACCTCAATTGAAACTGGCAAGCGAATTGACTTTGTAAACTACCGGCGGGAAGGTTTGGTAACTGCTCTGAAGGCTTCCAGTTCAATGCCGTTTTTAGTTGAGCCGCAGCTGACTGATCAAGGACCTTGTCTAGATGGCGGAATTGCTGATTCGATCCCGACTGATCTGGCTAAGGAACAAGGATTCGATAAGATCGTCGTCGTCAGAACGCGTGAGGCAACTTATCGCAAAAAGTCTTCCAGTCCCCTGGTCAAGGCGCTTTATCGTCGCCAGTACAAAGACTATCCGGTTTTTGCCGAAGAAGGCATCAACCGGCCAGAAGTATATAATCAGCGATGCAATGAGATTGATGCTGCTTTTGCAAATCATGAGCTTTACTGCATTACACCGCAAAAACCAGTCAAGGTCAGCCGGTTTGAAAATAACGTTAAAAAACTGGCTGGCTTCCATGATGAGGGACTGATTGAAATGGAACAGCAGCTGCCTCAATTAATTGCCTACCTTGAACGCTAAACTAAACGTCGTCTTCTTTAGAGGCGGCTTTTTTTGTTGGCAGAGCTGTCTTATCGTGACTGATTCTCTACTTGAACGCCGCGGTCACCAGCTTTTAATGAATCATTTCTTTTATCTGTGCGGCCGTTGCCTGATCACGAAAATAGTATTGACTGCCCAGTGATGGCTCTGACAGCAGAATATTCAAAAACTGCTGAACATCAAACGACTTAGCCAGCGCCGATAAGATGATCTTAAGGTCTTTAATCTGACGACGCGCCCGCCGATTTGACTGCAGACTGGCAACCAGCCGCTGCGCATCGATCTGGTCTAGCTCAGTCAGTTCAATTACGTGCAGATAGTCCTGCAGAATCGATTGGTCAAAAACTTTCAGCTGGCGTTCAGCAGTTGCTTTAAGCCGTAATGCATCGATCAAATAGTCAATGGCCGCGAGAATCTTCTGTCAACCACCATCGGCTAAAGTCGATGGCTTGTGGGCAAACACCCCTGTATTGAGTGTCTGAACCACAATTTGCATAGATACGGACGATTTACTCAAACAGCCGCAGTTGCTTGA